>JGI24006J15134_10000074_pt1 | contig 96675 bp, 62 predicted proteins | sample LinPmetageLP53_FD_15134 | JGI IMG/M metagenome (IMG submission 15134)
CAGCACCAGCACCAGAGGCTGGAGCGGGGATGATGGACCCAGCTATGGTTATGGCAGCAACATCTCTACTTGTAGAAGCAGGCTTACTGACCCAAGCAACAGACCAACTTACACCAGAAGTAGTAGCAGCACTCCAATCTCTAGTTGACAAGATACGTCCAGGGCTTTATGACTTGACCGTACCAGAAGAACTGATGGAGGTTATCAATGGACTCGCAAACGGAACAATTGGACTCGACGTTGGAGGAGACGCAGCAGCCCTCGGAGCAGGACCAGACGCAGGAGCAGGCCCAGCCGGACCTGCCGGAGCAGCCGGACCTCTCCTCTAATGAAGCGCCTACATCTGAAGATAGTGAAGACACTGTTAAAGCTGATGAAGTTGATAGTGAAAGCGTTGTTGAAGCAGGAGGAGAAGAGCAAGGAACTTCCGAAGAAGTAGAACCTGAAGCTCCTACGGAAGTAGAACCAGTAGCAACCGAGGCTGTAGAGTACGGAACTCTACAAGACGTAGCGGTTGCTCTAGACTCCATGTCTCCAGAGATTCGTGCACATGTTGAGCCAGTAATGAATCTGATTCAAACGGCACACGAAGATTACAAAGCCGCTGTTGACAAATACGAAGTTGCAAGAAAAGAACTTCAAGAGTTTGCTACAGAGATGAAAGACTTCGGTGTAGAGTCTGAAGAGGTGGTTCAACGGTTTGAAACACAGCAGAAGCAAATTAGAGTATTAAACAGTGCATGTGTTGATACAACATGGACAGCATTCTCTAGATTGCATCCAGAGTACTCTGGGCAAACAGAAAAAACTAAAACTATTTTTAGTGATGTTGTAGCGTCAATGTTGAACAAATTTCCCGGAGAATCAACACTTGACAAACTGGAAGAAGCATACAAGTACGCTCAGTATACTTCAGGAGAAACTGCGGCTAAGGCCCCCAAAGTAGAAGCCAAGAAGGAGGCTCCTGCTCCAGAGAAGGCTGCTCCTCCTGTAAACATTAACAGTAAGCAACAAGCACTTGTCACCGATGGGTCTAATCCCCTCTCTAACCCAGTGCTTGATGTTGACGACATGTCCTGGAACGAGATACTAAACCGTCATCTCCACTTGTTGTAATAGTCGTGGGGATGTTTAATAAACTTAGGAGTTTTAAATGGCCCTGTTAGAGTACGCAAGTTTTACAGTACCCGATGTCGTCAAGAAGTCAGTGGTATCTTTCTATAACCAAGACCCGCTTCTGCAAGCATTGCAGTCTCGCCATAAAGTCAAACGTTCTGGTGGCACTGAAGTTCGCATCCGTCGTGTTAAGTCAGCTCACTCACAAGTGACTGAGATCAACGCAACGAACATGAGCGTTCCTCTTTCAAAGACTGAGACTTTCGGCACACTCACAGGTGATTGGGCACGTTACATCAAGCCTATCATCCTTCCTCACTACGACCGTGATCGTATGCAGAGCAAAGAAGATCGTGCCAACTGGGTACGTGATACTACTGAAGCTGCAATGATGAGCCTTAAGAACGACGTTCTTCGTCGTTTATACGTTGGCGACCCAACTACAATAGCACTTTCTGGAATGGGAAGCTTGAACGGTCACTACGGTAACGGTACTTCTGCTGGTTTTGAGCGTGGCGCACTTGAGTTTAATACTCCTGGCGACCAAGCCACTTCGCCTAATAGCTACCTTGGCCAAGCTCGTGCAAACGATGCTACTGACCATGTGAACAACTGGCACAACCAGTACGTTCGTATGGGTACCGGTATCGGAACTGACTTTCTTAAAGCTGCTGAAGAAGTTAAAATTACTGCTGACAGCTTTGCAGACGATTCTGAGGGTATCTCTCTCGGTATCTTAAGCATTGCTGATCAAGTCGCTCTTGGTGAAGAAGTACGTTCTTACCCAGGTGGTTCTAGCAACGCTGCTGCAATCATGTACACACCAGAAGATATCAAAGCTGGTAAAGCACATCCCACAGTCTGGATGGTTGGCGGCGTTCGCTACTACAGCAACCGCTGGATGGCTACCGGAACTTCAACAACTGGCATGGGTGGCGAAATAGGTGCATGTTACCTTCTCAACCCAAACCAGATTGAGTACTGGGTCAATGCTAACAACGATTTCCGTGTAACTAAGTTCACTGATCATCTCGCAACTTCTAACCAAGATGCAGACATCGGTTACATCATCATGGAATCACAATTCGCTATCCCTAACCTAATGGCTAATGGCTGCGTGAGCCGCTAAGGAGTTTGACATGATTGGATCTGATATTTTCTTAAGTGAAGTGAGTACTACCAGTACGGAGCAACTTGCTCCTATGGGGACTGTACGCGCTTATATTGATACAACCTACGGCTTTCAACAGTACCGCATGGTACTAGCGACTATCGCGCTGGATGCAAACGTAGTGGTGGAATACTCTGACGGGCTAACCTCCGCAGGGGTTAAGGCATCTGCCGCTGGTCTCTCCGCTGTAAACATCGCTGGGATCACGCAAAACGCGATCCCAGTTGGTCAATACGGTTGGGTCTGCTGCTCAGGAACCTGTGTAGTCACTGCTGCTGCTGATGTCGCCGCTGGCGCTGCCGCTGTAACCGTTGGCACCGATGGCCATGTTGATGATACTGCGATCACAACCATAGAGGATGCTATCATCGGTGTCTTCCCAGCCATCATTGATGTCTCAGTACTTGCGACTGGACCGATCCGTCTGTCTGGCCTTCTGTAGCCAATAACTTAGTGGGGGCTTCGGCCCCTGCTTCTTTGGAGGCTTAATGCCAAGACCTATTAAGTACGCTACTGTTGGTTCACATAGTCTATCTAATACTGCTTCTGTAAGTGGTGCTCTAGTGGGTGATGGCTCTACTGGTTCTGCAACTCCTGGCGGGAGATGTCGTCTGGCTTCTTTGGAAGTCACCATATCAGGTGGAAGCCTTGCTTCTGCGGGGTCTGTACCCCAAATCTACCTAGCGAAAGACTCTGCTGGACTACATCCGATTACAGATTCATCTGTGGTCGGTAAGATAGGAATCGCTGCCGGAAACGCTGGTGGAGTTTCAGTTAGGCTTGAGCAAGATGCCTACATTGAAGGTTCTGTCTACGCTGTAGCGAAGCTTGCTAGTGGGAAAACCGGGACTGGCGTATGGAAATTAACATTCGTACAAGGCGGCTAGTTTGAACTGAGTATTACTCAGACGAGGCTTCCGCGTTACAATACACGGGAGCCTTTTTTATTAGGGAGAGAGAGATGGATTTAGCTGGTCTTAGATCACAAGTTATGGCTGTAACGGGGTACCCAGAGAGGGGTACAGTTGGCCAACAACGACTTAACACAGCTATAAACTACTCTTTGCGCCAGTTGTGGCGTGAGATGCCAGAATCTTTAATGAAGGAAGAGTTCCGTTTTAGACTTGAGCCGCCTGTAAGTATCAATACTATTTCAGTTATTTCCGCTGACCCGCTAACAATGACTGTCGATAGTGGGACTACTTCGTTAACGTCATCCACCTTTGCTACTGATGGTACACTGGTAGCCCGTTGGCTTGAGGTAAAGACTGGCTCTCGGTACGTTTACCGACGGGTCAAAGACGTATACTATGCGTCTTCTACATGGTACATCGTCATGGACAAGCCGTGGGAAAACACTAGTGATACTGGATTGACATACAGGATCTTCACAAAAGAGTACCCATACCCATCTGATGTACAGAAGATTCGCAAGGTTATGTATGACCCTGAGAACTCTAGTCACAAGATCACCTACTCATTGCTTGCTGATGAACTCTATGAGTGGCGACTGGGGCATGGTTTCAGAGACACTGGCGTACCACAACGTGCTGCCAGAGGAGACTTCTTCACTCTACCGTCACCGCATTATAAACCAGCAGTAAGCTCTTTATCGCAAGATGCTAGAAAGTGGGGGTACAACGGAGTTTCTGAAGACTTAGACTACGGACCAGCGGGAACGTTTAGCTACAAAGTAATGCACGTATGGGGAAGGCGACCACTGCTTGACCCTAGCCACCATCGACCATCTACTCCAGGATCAGGAGGAACACTTGCTCCATTCTATATGTCATCTCCGTCAGAGGCATCTGATCAAATCACAACCACTTGGGGTGGTGGTGCAATACAAATAACTACTCCAGATGTCGATTATATGAGCGGGTACGCACACGACACCTCGTCAGCCACAAAGTCCTACCAGCATAACGGAGTAGAGAAGTGGATATTTAGAGCACGTCATGCAGCAACAACAGGATCAACCAATCACCCAGATGTTGAAACCGATGGAATCTACTACCTATGGAAGGTAGTAAAAGGATGGCAAGCAACAAGTACATCGGAGACTTTCGATGTGGGTCAGTCAGACCCTGTAGATAAAACTGTGCCCTTAAAGGACGTACACGGCCATTTTCACATCCGATTCGACTCTTACCCTGAATCATCTGTTGATATGCTCATGAGCGTCATTAGAAGGCCAGATACGCTTAAGTATGACACAGACGTATCACGGGTACCACCAGAATGTTATGGGGCATTAGTAGACCTTACATGCTCATACTTAGTAGGACGTAGAGATGGAGAACCTAAACGGGAAAGTTACTACTTCGGCAGGTATCTTGCAGAGGTTGACCGACTACGTGGACTCTACACCTTCTCTGGCTTTCAGAATCCCGCTTTCGGGCCGGGTCTCGGTACTGGTGCGAGTGACGAGGGTCGCAATTACGAAGTCAAAGAAGGCTAGTCGTGTTTAAAGATTACGCTGCAAAGGCTATTACAGCCAAAGTTATGAGTGAAGTCCCTATTTCGGATGGGGATAAGGCTTATAGGATTATTAACTTTGATGTAGACCAGCAGGGCTTTCTTAACTTTAACTTTAGGCTTATGCCGCTTATACCCGACGAGTGGAACCCTCCACCGGCTGTAGTTATTGGAGCGCCAAGCCCCCCATCAGCATTTTCAGGAGTAATTGGTTTTGCGCAAGGTCTATTTGATGGAGGAGTTCGTCCTGAACTGTTGTTTCTTACTACTAGTGGTGTTTTTCGTTACACTCCTTGGCTTAGAGAAAGTGGCTCATCTGGCAATAGGGGCCTTGAAGAGCAATTTACGCATGTAAACCGTACAACATGGACCGCTAAAAGCGTTAAACCGCAAGATGAACAAAGATTCCCACCACAAAGTGTTCAAATTGGGGACAGGATATACTTCAACTTTGGAGATGGTGGAACTACTTGGGTATGGAACGGATGGAAACTGCGTCCATTTGGATTTACAGCAGCGCCAGCCTCTCCTGCTGTATTTGGTCCGAGTGGAGATGCCACCGACGCTGCCTCTACTGGCTTTTCTGTGCAAGGAAGAATCGGTACACTAACTTCAAATCAGCTTTTAGACACTAATCCCACAACAACGGTTGTAAAAGGATCGCATGGAGTAAAAGAAGGCGAGTGGAAGTACTCTGTTGCCTTTGAAAACGAAGATGGTGCGTACTCTCAAAGCTCCCCACTTAGCAATAGCGTTACTTTAGATGCAGCAACAACATCAACGACTTCTGACTCTGAAGTTTATCGACGTGCTTTCTGGATAAAAGATATTCCGCTTGGTCCCATCGGGACTGTTGCTAGAATCTTAATTAGAACGCCCGATATACGGAACGCTACCATCGCTGGTGGTGACCACAGGCCACGTTTCCTTACAAGGATACCCAATAATCTATCTGAAGAGTGGATAGACAGTACCCCAGATGGAGAACTTGGTTCACCTTGGGATGACCGAGAGGCTGTGCCTATAGGGACGTACCTAATGGAATCATTTGCAGGTTCTTTGTTCTTAATGAGGACGGATAGCCACCCATACAGAGTATGGTGGTCGGAACAGACATCTCTGTTTGGCTCAACGCCAGAGAGTTTTATGAGGAATCATTACCTCGATGTAAGCCCTGCAACTGGCGGGATTACAGGCAGTCAGGCTGTGCTGTCTAGCAGTGGAGACACAGCATCTCCGACACTTCTAGTGTTTAAAGAAAAAGGAACACACTTTATAGCAGGGTCTTACCCAGATTTCAAAGTTGGTACGTTGCATAAGCAAGCAGGATGCGCGGGTCCGTCTCTAGTACAGTCTGCCCCAGATGGCACAGTCGTTTGGTACGGAAACGGTTCCTTTTGGGGCTTCGTTCCAGAGAAAGGACAGATTGTAGATATTGGAAAGCCGATCAAAAAGAGACTTTCTCGCATCAACCACCGGTCTGCAAGGAAAGGAGTCTCCTGGGTAGACCCGAACGCAGGGGAACTGGTGTTTGCCCTGCCAACAGATGACTCTAATGTTCCGGATACTCAGTTTATCTGGGACCACAGGTTCACAGGCTGGAGAGTCAAGGAAGACCTTACGGTAAAGGCAGCATTACCTCTTATAGATTCAGATATCATACTGATAAGCGGTAACTACACTTCACCAGACGGAAAAGCAATCGGTGAGAACGTATATGCCTACGGCAATTCATACACAGGATACTCTGTATCTAGCCCCACAGCGGTTTACCAAAGCGGTTGGGCATCTATGGGAGAAATTGGACCTACCATGCACACACTATCAAATGTAAACGACCTCATAGTCATCTTAAAAGAATCTTGCTCAGGGACTGCAACTGTTTCCAGTTACCAAGACTGGGATGCAGATAACAGTATTGAATCAGGAACCATATCTACTGCTCACCCAGAAAATGACGACATCCCATACTACGATGCAGCAAATTATGACACAGATGTATACCGAGAATTACGGACATATTCTGACCGCGTTGCTCTCAGCATAGCTTCTGCCTCTGTTTTCCAAGTCAAGATTGAATCAAGCAATCCAATCTCTCTTTTAACGCTAGACGTATACGGACCGATGGTCGCATACCCTGGCGGGAGGACTCCTCAGTAATGTCTACCTATCTACCTAAAGGGCTAAAGTCTGGTGCGGTAATAGACCCAGATGAGTTGGGAGATGAGTTCATTAGAGCATCTAAAGTTGCCTCTGACACAACTCAAAACCAGTGGAGTGACGCATCATTCCAAGATGCAACAAACTCTAAGATTAATCTGCTTAAAGCAGGCACTGGAGTTATTGCAACTGAGGTAAGTCAGGCCGCCCTTCTACGCACAGGAGGGACTCCGGGATGGGGAAACGATCCGGGGCAGGCCCCAGACCTCACTGTGGCATCAGGCTCTGCCGAACTGTACCATATCCCCTACAACAGCGGGTTCTCAACGATCACAGGCACACAGGATATGGAAATAAATTGGACATCCAAATATCCAGAACTAGTCTTAGTTGCGTTCTCATACCAAGGTATCCGTAAAAGGTATACAGATTTTGATGTTTACAACTCAGGGAGCGACCATGTTTTCCCACAAACTCAAATCAGGATATCATTAAACGGAGGCACTATCATTGGGACAGGTGCTTACGACCACCCCCATGACGGTGCCCTGCGTGGGCAAGGGATGCAAAATCGCCCTGTTCGCACGACTACATTAGGGATGACACTAGTGCCGCCAGGGTCACATTCTGTTATCGCAGAAGCAGCGCAACCACAAGCCTACGGAACGGCGTTAGGTGGAAGTAGTGCTGGAAGCGTAACTGCTTTTGACAACCCTCCAGACGAAGGTGTTTGCATAGGACACCGTACTCTTATACTTTTGCGTTTTCCAAAAGGAAAGCTTATCGGAGGATAGATGGCTGTATCAAAACCTACTTCTGGCTCTACCATTACGCCAACTAGCGTTACGGATATGTACGACTCTGTGAAAGATGTCGTAAATGCTGTTCCTGTTTCTTCTGTCGGAGAGTCAGCGTTTGGACCGCATGTTTTACCGTCTTGCATCCCAAACCTAGTAGGGACAACTACTTCTGGAGCAGTTAACTCTGCTGTCGCAACAGCAGACGCTGTTACTATAACCAAAGCTTCTCATAACGTAATGTTGCTAGAATCAGAAGGAGATGTCGTAACATCTACCCCGTGGGCAACAGTAGTCGAAATCACTAAAAGTGGTGGATACGTGCTTCCCCCATGCAAAGTTTTAGTGATGTTTGATGCTAGAATCTCTAATATTGTCAAGGCGCACACCGCTGACGACCAGATAGGGCAAGCATGGTTTTCTGTCTACTATACAGCTAATTACGGGGCATCTGACGTAACTGAATGGGAAACTAGAAATATGGGAATGGTGTTTACTGCACCCAGCATATCTTCGGATTCAACATTGTTAGCGTCAAGCACAATTGAAGAGCCAGTTTCTTGCTGGTTTTTGATAGACAAGTCAGCTCTGACTGAAAACTGGACTTTAGTTAACATCAAAGCCGTTGGCGCTGTTGGGACAGGGGCACAAGCCCTTTCGAGAAGACCGACGAGCGTGACGTTCACAAGTGCGAACCTCTCATTTATTGCTTTGCATAAGGATTCATAATGCCAACTATTCCTGATATGCCCATAGCATCTGGTAGCAACGTGTCTTTAGACACGATCTATGACTTTGGATTATTTAACCCAGAGGTCACACCAGATACATTAGAGATACTAAACGGTGGACTAGACTCAGAGAACTTTGCTGGAGGAGATGGCTCTATCACTCCTAGAATGTGTCAGTTCGGCTCGTTTGCAATCGGTTACTTTTCTGGCTTTACTCGAACAGACAAGATTTACGCACGACAAATGTCTACAGATTTGTCTGGGAACTCGAACCAAAAGCACGTCCACACACAACTATCTGCATCGATACACATACCGTGGGCACCTTCTGCTTTGATATTTGGGTATCAAGGTTGGTTTCAGCAAGACGCTACAGTATGGGATCTGAATGGCACTCCTGTTACTGAGGACTGGACATTAAAACTTTATCGAAGAGACTCTAATGGGACGGACGGAGAGGTCGTAGGGACAAGGGCTAGTTTACCTTGGGGCCGAGTTACGGATGATGCGCCTACTGCATCTGTAAGTGATGCCGCTGGAGAGCAACAACAATTTTCCTGGCGTTACGTCAATAAACACAAAACAATTACAAACGCTGCCGCAGGCTTTCATGAGTTTGAGTTGCAGGTTTTTACAAGCAACAAGGCTCCCGATAGGGAGATCGCTAAACTTAAGACCATCATAGGTGGGTTTTTCGTGTTAGCAATACGTTAGGAGTTTGTCATGAGTTGGTCTGGAGCAACAGCAGGTGCAATAACAGGAGCACAAATAGGGTCTGCAATACTTCCGGGTTGGGGAACCGCTATCGGCGCTGGGCTAGGTGGCTTGGGTGGATGGTTTACGACAAGAAGAACTGGAGCAGAGAAATCACTAGAGGATTTCTATGCGCAGTTAGGTCAAGGCATGTCTCCAGAACAGGCTGCACAAGAAAAATCTATTGCAGCAAGTAAGGCAGAAGCAGCAGAGGCAGAGAATAGAGCGAAACTAATTAAACGTGGTGGAGCCAGCACGAGCGGTATCGCTTCGGCTAATGCACTGCAAGCAGCGCAATTGGCCAGACTCGCTAAGACTGAGGGTGAAGGCAAACTAGCGAAAGAGCAAGCCGAGCGAAGTTTACAAATGAAAATTGCAGGGATGCAGGGAACGGCTTCTATTGAACAGCAAAAGAGACTGGACAAAGAAAAGGCTGCGAATCTGCTTCTTACTTCAGATATAGGCACAGATACTTTAAGTACTTTGGGCGAGAACCTTTCACAGATAGGATAACTGACAATGGCTACCCCAAAAACAGCAGGCTTTGGCGCAGGTTTATTCGGAAACAGCAAAACCTCTACAAGCCAACCAGGAACGTTTCCTCTAGGTGTTGGTGGCGGCATTGCTCAGATGATCGCTTCTCGTCGGGAAGGCCAGTATGCCTTCATGTCTCCTGCTCAACAGACTGCAATGCGCAATGAATTAGAGCTGAGTCTAGATGAGTTAGACAAGGTGGAGCACGAATGGCGGTTGGGTCTAGTTAAAGACAAAGACTCTAAGTGGGACAAGTTGTTCGAACTGTATAAGGCAAAAGCAGATATTGCAAAGGCTGCTGGCCAGCAGGCGATAATGAAGCAGGGGACTCTAGTGGGTGCGCTCGGCGTGATGGGTGTTGACCCTTTCTCTGCGGCGATAGTGGGTAACGATGTGAACACGATTGATGGGGTTCTCAAGCTAACCACGGGAGTAGGCACCGCAATGACAGGACTTATCCCGACGGGAGGGTTTGATAAAGCCGCTGTAAGGGAGTTCCAGAAGTCAGGCGACAACCGGGCGAAGGCGCAGTGGATTTCCCAAAAGATTGGCAAGCCAATTGAGGCGTTTGCTGATCAGGCTAGAGACTACGGCAGCAGGATTCAGGTGGCTGGAGGATACGGGAGGCTGGCTACTACAGCGATGGTCCAGAGACAGGTTGGAAATCTGGTAACCAGTGATCTCTCAAAGTTCCTTCTTAATGCGATGCCAGACAGCACCGTTCAAGAACGGCTAGAAGTACAGCGTATCTTTATGGAAAAGCATGTAAGTAAGGGTAATGCAGACTGGGGCAAGACGGATACCGATGCTGTCATGAACGATAGAACAGATCTGGATAAGCAAGTAACACAAAAAATTCGTAGCTCCGATTACGTTCATGATTACATGAAAAGGGCCGGTGGCTTCGATCAAGGGACAGACGATGCCGAAGAACTTGAAAGGATTCTCAATCTCCCTCCGGATGACCCCACTAGCCCCATGAGCGACGTGGTGCCGCCTGATTACATGGTAAATAGAAGGGCCACTCTTGAGGCCCAGTTAGCCAGACTAGAGTGGAGTGACCCTTACGCAGACCAAGTTATACGTGTCGCTGAATTGGAAGGCTTTGACCAGTACAAGGCAGCACTAGGAATAAAAGGTACCAGCTACGAGTCAAACCGTAAAGCAGCTATGATCTTGGCTAAAGATCCGGGAGCAGCAACTGCCGCTTTCAAGTTTTACAAGCAAGCAAAGCTTAATGGTGTTCCTGAAGCAAAACTAGATGTAATGTACCGTCAGTACCTCGTAAAGAGTGGGGCACCAGAAGGGGGCCTGTTCGGTAAAAAGTTCGACTCGGAAAGTGTCAGACGTGCAACTCTAGCAGGGATGTCACCTAGTGAAGTCACAAGTATCGGAGCAACCATTGGTAACTATCTAGAGACGGGTGAGTTCCAGTACATAAAGCCTCCTTTTGCTACCAGATACCAAGAGTTCAAAGACTCTTTGATAGAAAAGTACGCAGACGAAACTAATGCTGAAGCCAAAACACTTCTTATGGAAGTCGATGTTGCTGCTTGGTTGGGTAAGCAAGATGCAGCCGAGCTTGATTCCGACGAAGGTGCTGGTGTTATCTCTACAATCGAGAATGAAACCACCAAGGCTGTTCAGTGGCATAACAATATGCGATCTCTAGCCGAAGGCGGCGGGGGAGTAAGGTTTAAAGACGAGCAAGAACTTCTCTCTGAAGACCTTAAGCACTGGGAGGAAGTATCTGGCGTTGACACCTCTGAAAAAGCAGAGGCTGCTCGGAAGGCAGCAAGAGCCGTCGCTGCTGACTTGGGTGGTGAACGGCCAGAAGGAGTGATGCCAACGTCAGGGGAAGCACAAGAAGCATCAGAGACATTCGGTGTAGAGCCTGAACCACCTGTAACTGCTGAAACTGATACTCCAGTAAACAAGGGTGATAGCAAGGCAGAGGCTAAACGTAAGGCTATATCAAGAAACTTAGGCTTGAGGCCTGTGGTAGACGACTCTGAGGCAGAAGAAGCGAAGAGGCTCAAAATATCTAACAATCTTTTCTAGAAGTAAGGACTAAAAAATGGCAGATAAATCATTTCCCCACACAATGGCTGACGGGACAGTAGCCAAAGTTACGTTCAAAGGCGATACAGCATTTGTTGATGGCACAAAGATGAATGCGGCTGACTCGGCGACGTTGCTTAGTATGTACGCAGAGCCAACTGTTGCATCCGGCCTTTCCCAACGAGCACTATCAGATATAGTCGGACCAGCTATTGCTGAGGCAGCAGAGAGGGACAAAGGAAAGATCATTGCTCTAAAGAGACTTTACCAGTTTGGCAGTAAGCCGACATACGCTGGGGGCGAAAAGCCGGGGATGTTTTCCGGCGGTGGGTTGCCTGAGAAATGGGACGCATCTGAAGATCCAAGATTTGCTCGTTACAAGGCGAGGCTGCAAACGGCTGATAACGTCCCCGATTCCATACGATTATTTAGTGATATGGTTGCCGATAAAAACCCTGCTGTCTCTGCGTTTGCTATGGATCGGTTAGACCTCCTTACCAACATTATCTATCGTGGCGGTAACGAAACCGATGGGGTTCCGGGGGTCAGCACTAAAGCAGGGGCCGGTGGCTCCATTATAGGAAACAAAGAATGGTGGACCTCACCCGGAGGTATGCACATAAGCCTTACTCCAGAAAAAGGTTCTTTGCAGCACAGGGCGGCCTCTGCGCAGCATGGCGCTAAAGGTGCTGATGAGCTTGAGAGGCAGAAAAAGAAAGCAAAAGAACAGTACGAAAGCCCAGAACCTGAAAAAGAAACCTACGAACTGTAGCCCCCAGAGGAACTAATGGCCGAGGAAGAAGGCAATAAACAAGCTGCTATCTCTTCAGATGAAGGGATAAATCAAAAGCAGTGGTTGAACGATGCTGACTTGGGTGCTCCACAGCTGCCCAGTCTGCTTTCGGACGAACAGAAGGCTCGCCTTACCGACCCTAAACAAACTTACCATAAGGATAAGGCTGCTGGGCGCAACCTCCGAGCCACTGAACCACGGTACCATCCTGCAAGTTGGAGGGAACTCGGTGGGAGCATGTTGTCCACTCCTGAGAGACGGGAGGAAGCATCAGACGCCTATAAACTGGCTGAGCTATATCCTGAGCACAGAGACTTCTACATGGAGATTGCTGGTGCTAACGCTATCGGCCAACGAGACCTTCTAACATTTGAGGACATAGAAGAAGCAGAGTCTCCGTCTATCTGGGAAAACATAGGGACAGCCTTAGAGCCATTCCTAACCCCACAACGGATGCTTTGGTACTCTGGACTTAAGTTAGGAGAACTTCTTCCAGATCCCGGCAGTATGTTCGGTGACGCTGTGCAAGATGTTGTTGGTGTAATCGGGGCACCGTTCTTATTCGCTACAACAGGTATCTTAGAGGCTGGGCCTATGGCCTATGAAAGCCTATTCGGAGAGGGGGAGACGCAACGGGATGATCACTTCTCAAGTGGGAAACCGCCAGCAGAGGAGCTGGCTTTAACGTTTAGAGATATGGTTGAGAATCTTTATGGAGATGTTTCTACAGGAGAACTAGCGGCTAAGGCCGAGGCAAACATGAGACCTTGGCTCTGGGGCGACTGGAGTACTGCACCTGCTCCGACGGGAACGTCGATTCTCGACTCAATGATGTCCTACGAGGAAGCAGAGTACCTGTCGCAAAAAGGAGAAACCCGACAGTTAAGAAAGTTTGGGGACTGGATGAGTAGCGACACTGGTCGCATGGTGATGGGTCTTTCAATGGAGCTAATCGCAGATCCTCTCTGGTTCACTGGCCCTATTGGTAAAGGCGGTAACGTTGTTGCGCATGGCGATAAACTGGTTCGCGTAAGCAAAGTTTTAACGAAAACAGCAGGGAAGCTGCGCACACTAAACCCTAAGTACTCTAAGAATGACTTTACTCATTCGTTGATCCATCTTGTTGAAGGAACTGACGAGCAAATAAAAACAGCAGAGCTGTTGCTAAGTAACCATAGTGCAATGGCGAGAACTCAAATAAAAGCTCTTAACAGGGAAGCAGAGCTTGCAAAGAATGCTTTAAAGACAGACAACCCAGAAGACCTCAGAAAGGCAGTCAGGGCTATTGCAGACGAAAAGATAGACGCACAGAAAACAATAAGCGCCCACCATGAGATACTAGCCACAAAGGGTGCCAAAGAAAGAGGGAAGCTTTTTGCTCAGCAAGAAACTGAAAAGATTAGGCTTATAGCCAGTGACCCTGCTAAGGCTAAAGTATGGCTTAACCGTCAGGTAAGAGACCTTCCAAGGCGAGCTAAGGTGTACCAAGGTCTTTCGGACGATATTGGAAAGATAGTGGGAGATATCTCTGATGCGAGAAAGTTAGGCGGCAAAGCAGGCAAGAAAGCACTTTCTAAGTTTGCAGGAAAAGGTGGCAGGTGGGCGGTACATATCCCGCTTACAACCAAGCATGGCTTCCTTTTAGAGAAGGGAGCATTTGAGTCTGTAACCGAACTTATGCGTAAGGTTGGCCCAATTGATAACATGATGGATAACTTCGCTGTATCCGCTTTGAATAATACAGTAAAAGTAGCAAGAGAAGCATCTCCAAATATATCAACGCTCGATGCGCTTGGTGGTAGCCAAGCAAAACTTGCAGCATACACCATGATGAATGCCACACAAAGTCTAGCCCTTATCCCCTTGGCTAGTTGGGATGTGTTTAGACGCGCTTTGGGTACTAGGTACTTACAGCCCATGACTCAATCCCTCCACCTAAGAGGGGCTTCTGAGAGTGGGTTCTTACCGGTACTCGGTGCAGGTACAAAAACCATCCAGCGCATAAAGAAGGTTCACCCGAAGGTATGGGAGCAGTACCAAGAAGGTCTTACCAAGATGATGGAGGGCTACACTGGGCTTGAGACACAACTAAGAGGTAGAATCCTTAGACTGTTTAAACTAGCAGGTCAAACAGCAGATACACGTCGGAAGAAGTCAGCAGCGGAAGTTGCTCGCCTCACTGCGTTGCGTGGCAGGTCGACTGATCCTGTACGGATAGCAGAACTAAACTTTGAAATTGACAGAGCAAAGATGTGGGGGAACACTAAAGAGTACACAATTAAGAACATCATGAATGAAGCCGGTTCCGCTTTGGAGGAAGGCGCAGGTAAACTCGAAAAGCTATCTGACGACGCTCTTGAGGTCGGCAAGGGTGCTAGAGCCATCATTGATGCAATCCTTAACGACCCAACAATCAAAGCAGGAAAGCTAGAAGTAGAGCAAGCACTTGTGGCTATGGCTCGCCTTGCAAAAGGCAGCAATATAGAAAAAACAAGGATTCTTGGAGACTTAAAACTTATAGAAGAAAAACTTTCTACTATGAATCTAGCAAAAGAGGTTGCTACACGTAAGATGCGCAGGGCTTACACTGCCCGATTAGCAGAACTTCGCTCTGCCACAAAAGTAATTGAAACAATAAGGCCAGAGGCTCTTACCTCCGCGATTCAAAGGATGATTGAAACCCCAGAGAGTCCAGCAGATCTGCTCAATGACTTTGTAAGGATCTTTGGAACTGAGGAGGCGGCACGTTCTGTACTTCGTAGTACAGCAATAGCGATGGGTAACAACAATGAAGCCACCGCTATGCGGATGTTCGCTGAAAAAATTGCAGGTGACTTACCGACTGAAGTTATAAAGGATTCAGAGAAATTAAGAGAAGCGATTGGTCGTGGAATCAAAGACTACCTTTCTAGCCTGAAATCAGAGTCTGCTAGACTACACAACTCATGGGTGCAAGGCAGCTCTAAAACTAAAATTGGGCAAAGGGAGTTCTTCCCTGGAATGAAGTCTGATGACTTCGATGACCTTGCAAACTCTCTCATTGAAAGGGAGATTTTATCTTGGAAGGTCTTAGTCCCATCGAGTGAACGAGCAGCGTTTGAGAAGTGGGCCAGCAGAGGCCAAGTCCAAGAAGAAAACATACTAGCCATATTGGATAAAAGGGCACCTATTGTTAGCGCAGGAAGTGAACACTGGCAAGATGCTTTTGGTTTCTACAGCAGGGCTAAAGCATTAGAGCAAGTGAAGGTAACGGCTAGGAAGTGGGCCTCCTCCACAGATAAAGTCTCTGACATCCAACGACAAGTGCTACCGATTGCGAGTAGGGGGTCCAAGGAGGAGATGTACCGTGTTGCAGATGCCGCTGTAGCGGAGGGTGCTACCGTCTCAGATAGGTACATTGAACCTTCTCGCTGGCGCAGAAAGCCTAAGCCTAAGCCAGAGCCAAAGCATGTGCCTGTGCAGGCTATCCCAGATAAAGATTTATATGTCCCAACTCCAGAAGAGTTGGCCGCTGAGTTGGAGTTTGAAACTAATCTTTTAGCCCTTAGAGACAAGTTTACCAGAGTCTTTGATGACAAGAAAGTAGATAACAGCAAGTTTTTAGAGTCTTTAGGTTTAACAAAGAACGAACTACAAGATCTAATGACCGACCTGTATGGTAAAAGCCATTTAAAGTCTTTGGCTGCAAAAGAGACACTGCGGAAAATCTTTAGAGAAAAAGCTGTCATACAGCCTCCTGGTCTTAGTACCAAAAAAATTGACGTAGACTTTGATCTTATTGCGCAAGACCCAAACCTAAGCGTTGCGGCTGTACAAAAGAAAGTAGGAGAGAGTGCAGAAATACAAATAGGACGCGCTCTGTTTAGAGATTCAGATTCTACAATTGTAGAAACAACAATACTAACTCCGAGCACCCCGCCTAAAAAGCGTATTACTGACAAAGAGTTTATAGAAAAACAGTACAAAATTACGGGTAATCGCAAACTATTCAAATTAGAAAAAGGTGATGAATACCTACCAGACCCAGTACTTGACTTGCTGGATGAAATCGGAGACGTGCCCGTCTTTGTTCACGACGGTAAGTACCGACTTACTGGGCGTAGTTCGCTTGCACTTGAACATTGGCCCAAACCAAAGCCAACAGAATCCATATACTATTTCCCGAAACAAGAAGGGCCACCAGGCTATAATTTCCTAAAGGGTGAAGCTACTCCTGTGGCTGGTAGGCCAGTTGACCTTGGGGTCAAAGATGGTAGAGAATACTTTGTATTCAAACAAGTCTACAATTCCAAATCAAAACAAGGTGCCCTAAAGCAAGGTGACGAGGTAACCGGTCTTCATGGCGGTATAGACGATATAGAGAAAGGCCCATTAATGGAGTCTGGCTTTTCTGGCGCAGCGAAAGGAGAGGCAGAGGGTGTCCATGTTCGTATCATCCATCGTGGGGAGGATCTAGAAGAACAGCTTATGGTTCCTATCCTAAACAAAAAAGAAAAGTTGCAACCGGGATACGGGACCGGAATCCACTACGTGCAAGTAAGAAGTAAAGAAGAACAGGTTGCAGCAGTAGAAATATCTGGGATGATCAGAGCCGGGAGGGAGCGTCTTGCGAGAAAGCGTTTTGAGAAGGGGCCAAACTTTGCGGAGTATCAGAAAGTTACCGGCGAACTAAACGATCAGCGAGTTATCTTACAAAGCAACATACAGAAGAAGATAGATCAGCTAGAGAAAGCTCTCTCAAAGCTAGAGCGGAGCAGGGCTGGGGCACTAAGAGCAAGCTTGGCTGACCGGCCTGCTATCTATAAACGAATAGATGGTAAAGAAAAAGAGATTAATTTAAAGCTTAAGCCTCTGCTCGCTAACAAAAGAAAGTTTGTTGAAAAAAAGATAACCCCATTGGAAGGAAGGCTCAGTACGCTTAAGCCGCCTCCAGTTGCCGCAGGCAAGTCGACAGAAAATGGTGTCCTTCAGGTTGTTGGCCACGAAGTTGAAATTAGCTCTATGCTAGAAAGGCAGTTCTTTGTCTATATGGACAAGAGCACCAACAACTGGCATGTAGTAGACACTACTACCGGAGCTAGGGTATCACAAGGCCACAACTCTAATAGCGCAGTATCCGCAGCCAACCACCTCATCGAGGAAGAGGGCAGGATAAGCTACTTCAACAAACTTGATGGAAGCCCTAGTTTGTGGGGCTTTGGAGAAAAGCAGGTCAAAAAGGTCTTCACTGGGAAACCGGAGTGGCGTGTAAAAGATGTTGCATCAGGTCTTACACGCGGCAAAGGCCCGACTAGAGAAGCAGCGATAGATGCCGCAAAGAATAAAACGAACTCCAAGTTCGATTCGTATGTAGCCCAAGAACAAGCAAAGCCAAACTACAGGCCAGTGCTTAGAGAAGTTAGCCGTGAAGAGCAGGCCAAACTTCCTTGGCAACTTTATCTTGAACAATCAGGCAAGCCCCACGGGAATCTCTGGGGTGGGAAAGTTGCTTTGGCAAGGACGAAAGAGCGAACTGGCAAAGCATTAATGCCTATTACTAAGGAAAGGATTAAGGAAGCACAAGAACTTGGTGCCACGTTTATACTTGGAAACACCAAGCATCTTGACCGCCAACTTGCTTTGTTCTTAGATGAAATCGGCGCAAACTACACAGTATACCATGCTGGAGATGTACCAATCGTTACTCGCCCAGTGGCTAGGCTTGAGTCTAAAACTTTGGAAGCGATAGAGTCAGCATCCCCACGAAGGCCATTCTCTAGGTATCTCCTTGATGAGTTGCGTGTCCCAGAGAAGCCTAAGCGCCCACCTCTAAACGAGTTCCCTGAACCTGTCTCAGCGTTTAACCCTATGGTGAAGCGCAAGGTTTACCGAGAAGATGGTGGCCAAGTAGTTGATGTTGCCAAGGTGGTAGACGATCTTGACCCTGCGGTTAAATTCAAGTTAGAAAAAGCAACTGAAAGAGCAGCAAGTGGAATAGATAAACTGTTGCCTTCCTTCCAAAAAGAGTTCTCAGTCTTTAAGGAAGCCAATATCAAGGATATGAATCCTAGATTATACAATACGACCCCTACTCCTGATGGTTTACTTTTCTCCGTATTAGAAACCTTGAAGAAACTTTCTGGTCCAAGTCGCAGGAATCCATTCCCCGATATGGACAGTCTTTCCGACCTCGAACTCTTACTCAGAGACCTTGACTCTTTTTCTTCTGGACTAGGGAAACAGTTCAAAGCCAGTGATTCTTTGTCGAAGAAAATACGAGCCGCCAGTAAGAAACTTAACCAAGTCAAGAACGCTACAGGTGGCAAGAAACATGGGCCATTGGGCCTGTTCCACGACGAGTTCGTACAGATTTTAAAAGGTCTTACTATTGGTGGCAAGCAAGGCTCCGCAACAATTAAAATTGCACTACGCAAACTACAAAGAAAGTATGGTAAGGATCTGAAGTTAGCCCTACCTAGGCATGGAGAAGCAATACGCAGACCATTGGGACCAAGCCTGTTCGATTCAGCATCAGTAGCTCGTAGAATACGTCAACTTGATGATGATACCGTCTTGGAGACCCTAGCATCACTAGTTGTAAAAGACGGTATTAGCGATGCTAAGATGAGAGGCTTGCTGAAGAACATTTATAAGAAGTCTAATGCGCGTAAGACGTTATCGCAGGCTACAGAAGAGACCTTACTAGCAGATATGACAAAGGTTAAGTCCGACCTACTTGAGGTTTCAAGGGTCAAGTTTGGTGTATCCAGTAAGACTGGAAAGTTTTCAAGAGGCGATATCGCAACGAAGATCTTTGCTGATGTAAGGAAAGAAAACAAACTTATTACCGATAAGCACAACAAATTAACCGATGAGTACCTTGGTAAAATGAAGGAACTCCGCACTGCTTTGAATAAGAATATTGAACCTAAGACTATCGGTGACCGAACCAGAAAAGGTTGGGAGAACAGGCTGTGGAACCAGTTTAGTGCTCTGTCAACAAAGCATGGGCTATCAAACCAAGACCAGTTGTTTGCAGCATTTTCTGTTCTAAGCGAAATGCCTCGCAATATCTCACCAGACATGATGAAAAACCTTACAAGCAAGTACCCTAACGTCATTGGCCGACGCTTTGGTGACATAGAGAAAGACCTTGCTCCTGTAATGGAAGAGTTAGAGAGTCTAATTAAGTTCTATGAACTAGAGTACTCCGATAGAATTTGGGATATTGTCCGTAGCCCAGAGACTATGATGGAGCGTTGGGGGGTGCTGGACTTTGTTCCGCACACGTTCCATGCTGGGACAGATGAAGTCTCTTTACAGTTAAGTATGGCTGGGAAGTCACAACTCGGAAGCGGTAAGGGTATACATGAGATGTTCTTCCGTCAGATGGACGCAGCAAAGGGTCGTAAGATCGCTGGCTCCATCAATGAGATCAATGCCTTTAACCATGCAAAAGAAGGTGCTGTTGACTTGATCAACCTTGAGCCTGCTCTGCTGTGGGGCAGGTATGCACAAGTAAACCATGCTTTAACCAACGATACCTTTATACAAACACTTATCTCAACGGGCGTTATACGCGGTCTTCGCAGTGGCGATGCCACCATAGCCAAAGACTACGGTATTAGCCTTACTCGTGGGGACGGTCTTGCTAAGACTGCCGATGAGATTGCGTTGGAACTAGACATGGTGCCTCTCTTTGACCGGTCTGTCCAGACTGAAGAGATGAACAGGTTTATGATGCTCACGCTTGACGATCTCCTGAACACCTACGCAACGTCTCCCGGAAAGGTTGGACACCAAGAAGTATCAAAAGCTCTTGAGCAAGTTGCTGACTCCCTGCAAGAAGCGTCAAAAGAAAAGGGTTTCGCTAACTGGATGAACACATCCAAGAATATAAATGCTTTGCGCAAACTTGAGCAGACATCTCTTAGGCTAAGGGCTGCACAGGCGGCAGAGGGTGCAGACTTATTCAATCCTCGTAAACGTTACGACGAATTACTTAAGCCTGAACTGGCTAATCAAGTAGCAAAGTGGGATGCGACAGAAGGTATAAAACTAAACAATGCTCTACCTGATGATGAGTTTAATGCAGCTAGAAAGATAGCGTTATCCAAGTTAGACACGCAGGTCTCACGTAAAATATGGGATGATGTCTCTGCGGAAATGAACGCACTCCGCTCGAAGTACACTCCGAATGCACCTAAGACACAGGGTATGCATCTGTCAGCATACTATGACCCAAAGGCGGGGCTGTGGGAAATGTACATGCCAAGGGGTGTCCACCAGAGCATGAAAGAAGTCATTAACATGGACCCTAGATCACATGGGCTTGTCGGTAGAGGATTAGAAAAGTTTAATAACTGGTGGAAGACCCGTGTTACCGTCATTGCGATTGCGTTCTCTACACGTAACTGGGGTGCAAACAATGTTTCTATGGCCTTTGATCTCGGCCCTCTGGGAGTACTTAATCCTAAAACACACATGCAAGGTCTTAAGTTATCCAACGCAGTCCGGTTCTACGACGAGTTTGGCAGTTTAGAAAAAGCATCAAGGGCAGCAAAGAAAGCCCTCCCTAGCGATGCTACACTCTCAGAAAAAGCAAAGCATGCCGCCTTACAAAGTGGCTTTAGATTCGGTGGGCTGCAAGGTCTACTAGACAATGGTGTTCAGTTAACAGACGACCTATGGATGCCTATTGATGAACTAATGGAGCGCATGACTCGTACTGGTGTAGTCAGTCCAGCCTATACCCAAGTGGTTGACATTAACGCTATGGAACAAGCAATGTCTCACATGCATTTGCATGGTGGTGCTCTTGCTGATGGGACGACAGCCGCTAAACTTAAGAAGTACGCCTCGAACATTGAGGATGCAGTGCTCGTTACCGTTCCTACCATGATGACTGGCGGTGTGCCTGTCGCTATGTCCAAGAAGGTTGGTGCAGAGTTTGCCCGTGGTGTTGAAAACCAGTCTCGTATATTCAACTTCCTTTCTAACATTAAGAAAACAAACAACTGGGACGATTCGGTAGCACATGTAAACAAGTTCTTGTTTAACTATGGTGACCTGACCCAGACTCAGAAGCGTTGGATGCGTTTGATTCTGCCGTGGTTTACTTGGAACCAAAAGAACTTTATACTACAGGCAGACTTGATGCAAAAGTCTCCTGCGCTGTTCTCCTCATTCCATAAAATGATGAGTGACGGGCTACCACAAGTAATGGCTGCAAGCCAAGCCGAGGCTGCTGGTGAGAGGTTTGTAAACTATGACCCACTCTCCAAAGAAAGGTTGAAAACTCGCGAGACCCACTCGATGCACACCATCCAAATGCCACTGCCTTCTCTTGAAAACTTTGGTCTTGGAAATGTATCCGTTCCTGTATTTAAGCGAGGAAAGAAAGGTGTTATGCCTTGGCAGTCGTTTGACATGCAGTGGGGCAAACTAGGTAAAGACTACTTCCCAAGATTGAAGAACGCACACGTTCAAGGTTTTGGTCTCCCACAAGAAGCGTTTATAAACAACCTCTCACTGCTAATGACTGGAGCAGATGTTCGTAACTGGCCTTGGCTTCCGCTTCCAGGGGACTTGGGTAAACAACAAAGGGCACGTTCTTTTGCATCTCGTAGCCGTTGGATTCGTATGGCTGGAGAAACTCATGCTCTTATACGTCTCGCAGCAGAGATCGGCTCTGGTCAGCATACTTACTTTAACAAACCAATAAATGAACTTACTGATGGCAGGCTACTCTCTGAGACAATCAACGGTATCCGGCAGGTCCCATTTGTTGGAGATACGATGGGCGACATCCTGTCTCAACGTGTAGGTATGAAAGGGTATACTGTCTACGACAAGTGGAGTGGAAACTGGAAGGAGTTTATCCGTGTTGATGGCGCAGCCAATCACTCGCTCGGACAACTTCCTTGGTCACGTACACTACGCGATGCGGCAGCAATGACGGATCAATTCCTAATGAGTCGGCTTATTCCTTGGGAGGCGTTGGCAGCAGAAGGAATATCTCCTCAAGATTTTGGTGAGGTTCCTGTGCTATGGAGCGCCCTAGATGCCTTAAGTGGTGTCCGTATTATGCAGACAGACCCTGATTTGATGAGGTCATACGCTGACATCAGAACAGAAAAGCAGTTACAGAAGTATCTGGAAAGTAGAGGTTTGCTCAAGTCTTTCCAAAATTCCTACATACCATACAAATACTAGGATCAGAAGACAATGGAAGGCTACGGAACTACAATAGCAATAAGCGCCCAAGCGGTGTCTTTGATCCTGTTCGGAGTCCTAGGCTTCTTTCTGAAGAGACTTGTAAATCAGGTGGATACAATGGAGAACAAAGCAACAAAGGTAAGACTAGTAGTAGACAAAGAGATGGCCTCTATCAGAGAAGATGTTGTGCGACTTGAAGCAAACAGCAGCAACTTCGGTGCTTCACTAACAGAAGTCAAAACAAAACTGGACGCTCTCAGCGAGAACATCCAGTGGATTCGTGAGAAGTTGGCAAGCAAACCTTAACGGGCTGCTATCCTACGTTGTAACTCTAACCGTCTCTTCTGCATCTCTAGCCTATCACTGCCTTCCTGACTGGGCAGTTCCTTAGAAAGATGCCTCATCTCTATCCGAGATACTATCCTCCCAAGAGTCTTCTCCGGCTCGTCGTGTCCTGTTCCCATTGCAATCTTATGGAGTTTAGGCTGTAATGATTCAGCCGCTTTCCTTGCAACAGTATGGGCTGGCTCACCAGACAGTAGGCTTTCTATAGCCTCGCGTTCTTCTTCCCCATAGATCCAGTCTAAGTTTAATAACTTCTTAGCCTTTGAAGCCATGCCTTCGTTCTTCATCAGGATACCTGCTAAAGCCAACGCTAGTGGGTCGTGTGGCTTCGATGTAGTCATCTGTGGCTCAGTAGGCGCTGGCTGTCCTACAAGGCGCTTAAGGGCCATGTACGGGACACTAAGGATGTCTGAGACCTGACGCAGAACAACGTCCCTAGCAATCAAAGGATACGAACGGATTACAGGTATCGCCTCATCTACTGCTGCTTGCCTACCATGTGGAGACCTGTCATGCTTTCTGGACAGAGTGCGTAACCATGTTCCGAGTAGTGGCTCCGCTTCTTCTATCCTAGCTAGTATCTCTTTCATGGAGTTTGAACCGACGTAATCAGCAGGGTCCATACCATCAGGCAGGCTTACTGTAAGAGAATCAATGTTACTCTTTGCAAGGATAGGCAAAGCCTTAGATGCTGCACGTCTACCAGCATCGTCAGAGTCAAAGAAGCACAATGCTTTGTCTGTTAGTTTAGAGAACAGTTTCACATGGTCCTTGGTTAACGCTGTACCACAGGAGGCAACTGCTTCTGTAATCTCTGCTTGATGCAAGGCAATCACGTCGAAGTAGCCCTCAACAAGAATGACCCTATTCCATTCTCGAATAGCAGGGATGGCTTGGCTTAATCCAAAAAGGATTGAGGACTTGTTGTATAGTGTCGTCTCTTTACCATTGATGTACTTGGCCTTGGCTGTACCTGATATGTCTCTGCCAGCAAAAGATACCAACTGCCCTATCTTATTACGGATAGGGAAGATGATTCGATTAGCAAAGACACAGGATGGAGAGCCAAAACTAACACGGAGTATCCCTGCGCTAACCGCTGCATCTACAAGGTTATGATCTCTTAGTGACTGGACTATTCCTTCCGATGAAGATGGGCAATAGCCTACCTCCCACCTGCGAATACTCTCCTTACTTACTTGTCTTTGCTTTAAGTATGCTACTGCATCTGGATGAGATGCCGCATGGCTAAAGTAATGTTGCGCTACATTAAGCGCCTTCTTCATGTCTTCCTTAGCCTTGTGTGCTGCGTCGTCGAGGTCTGTTTCAATCTCAATGTTAAACCTATCAGCAACATACTGGACAGCATCAATGAACCCTAGTCCCTCTAGCTTCATGGGTATGGTGAAGATGTCACCACTGGCACCACAGCCATGACAGTAGAACACGCCACGGTTAGCCTCAACATGTAGGCTTGGAGTCTTCTCTCCGTGGAAAGGGCAGACAACAAAGATCTCCCCACTTTGCTTTTTTACCTTGGCATAGTCGCCAAACAACTCCACGATATTCGAGGATTTACGTACAGTTTCGATTACATAGTCATTCATATTCACTCCTAATTGAGAAAGTTATTTAAGCACAGTACTCTAGAATAGTCCGGCGAGGTATGCCGATGCGACCCAAAGTGCATCAGCCTCATTATCATCTTGTAATTGCCACCCTTCTTCCTGCCATCTCGCCAATGCAGAAGAAATCATAAGTTCTTTTGGGGCATTTCCTTTACCAGTTGCATGTCTTTTTATTGTCCCAACTGGGATGCTAACATAAGGATGTTTGTCCAGTTCAAGTACGGATTGAAGTGTTGCCATCAGTCCACCATAGATGTGTGCAGCAGTGACACCACGGTGTCTCCGTACCTCTTCAAAGGCTACATGGATACTGTACTGGTCACGGTTGTTAAACAAGTCTCTAAGTTTGTTGGCAAACCTAACGTATCTCATGCCGCCACCTTCATGTCTCTGGGTTGCAAAGTCCCAAGTTCCAGAGTCTACACGAGTTCCGTCAGGTCTTAGTACTGCCCACCCACACTTCGTACCTAGGTCCAGACCGACAACGTATTCTACTTCTTTCATTCTACCTCCGCTTTCCCCCCTCTGATTCTGGCTGGTGACCACCACCAGGACTCATTGAAGTCTCCATCTTTTGATGGGATTACTTCATCAAAGGAAGATATCCATTCGTTAATGTGAAACCTTGTAGGTGGGAACATTCCCTTCACCCTACCGTCTGGGCATCGAATGCCAGACAACCAATCATAAATGCAACTTATCTCTGTCCTGCAACCAGTGTTGACATAGATGCTGTGCTGCATAGCGGATACACTAGCAAGGTGCCTCTTAATTTCTAAGAGACGTTTCCTTGCTAGTGTATTGCTTCTTACGTGACCTCTACTCGAAGTAGTCATTGTCTACTGCAAGCCAACGTATAGTCTCATCTTCATCTACAAAGATGACACCCTTTAGTTTGCCAGTTGAGTCATGAATCATACGAGGAGTATGGTCATACTTTATAAGGCTGATGCTGTGCTTGATGATAGTCCTGTCCCAAGGTATCGTAACGTATGGGGCAATCGTATCATCTTCACCTTCAAAGCCTACTATCTCATCACTTCCAGTCATTGCCATTACCGCTTCCGTAGCCGGAATCAGATACGCCACTGCTAGATGGCGCAGGGTTTCCAGTATCCACTGGTCCATGTCCTGAGCCGACCGGAGGACGGGTTCCACCAGAGGAGTCGCCTGACCCCACTCCTTGACTGTGGAAGTTTTGCCCAATACCTTCTGCACTAACTTTCTCGACATTGAACGCAGTAAGCGATGAGTAGTATGCCGCTTGCCCATTCTTTTCTACCTTACGTGTGGTGTACTTACCTTGACACATAACAAGTTGTCCACTGCGACAGTTACGAACGTTGTCCTTAGCCCTATCACCCCAGATCTGAACGGTGTGATACGCATCGTAACGAGTACCGTTGCTTGTTTCCCATGTCTTAACCCTAAGATTAAGGACGCTCTTCTGACCGACCTGACGCTCTTCTGGTTCTGCTGCTAGTTCGCCAATTATTAAACAGTTGTTAATCATCTCATTCTCCTACGAATAGTTTTATCTTGGTGCTTTTCTGGTAAAAACCTGACGAGGAGGGTTCCTCGTAGGCTGAAGGCCAACACGTCTTCCAATGTGAGCACCAGTCACATGGGAATCTGAGTTGTCCTTTTGTGGCTTTCGCCGTTGATGGTTTAAATGGTTTTGCTATCTCCTCTGGTGATTGTGATTCTATGACTTCTCTCAAACGTGTAACGATCTGGTCCTTGACGATGGCATCGCCTTTAACCCAATGGCCTACAATGGGACTTGCTTTAGCCCAAGAGCCATCCTCTCTAACGATACCATCCTTGACGGTAACGTTCTTACCTAGTGCTAGGACGTAAGTCCAGTTGTATTCCTTACCAGTCATCTGCGTCTTAGCCATTTGATAGGCTTGTGTCTGGTAGTTGTACAGGTCTTCAGGACTCAATCCGTTCTGGCGGAAACGCTTGAAGCCATAGTCACTCATTGACTTGATCTCAAGTATAGCGTCTACCATAGCGAACTCGCCTAAATCTCCACGGTAGAGAGGAAGTTGCATCGTTCCATCTGGATGACCTGCAACCTTAGCGGTCCTATCATCACTAAGTGGAATCTCTAAGCATACTCTTTCTTGAGCGAGACCTGTGTTACTTATGGTGATAGTATTGATGTGGTCCGTAGCATCATGCAATGCAGCAACCATAAGCATCTCAATGATATCCCCTACAGCGAATACGATAGGAGAACTCTCATCAGGAACAAAGCCATTAGGTTTGTAATGATGGTAGTCATAGGCTAATGCTCGTTGGCATTTGCCAGCAGAACTCAAACGCAATGAACCAGTTGGTCCGTTCCTTGGTTCTTCTAGTTGCCTGACTAGTACCTTGCCTAGTTCCGCTGTATCATAGTTAGTTGTTATTGGTTTGTTCTGTCTTAGCCTCGCCAGAACTATAGCCGCCAAGTCTGGCATCCATACTCCTCGTTCAACCTCAACCCACATCCCGTCTTTATCGACTTCCATCTGTACCTCCTAGTGGTTCTTCATCAGTTAAGAAAACCTTGTCTGCAATAAGAACAGTGTTCCTACCCTCAGACCCAAGCCTTCCTGTCACATGTACTACTTCTCCCTGACCTTCTTTTGCAAGCATCACAGCATTGTTACCGAACGCAAGCATTCTAATATAAGTATCGAACTTAGCCTTCTCTAGACTAGGGTTCCTAAGAACAACTCGAACCTTCTTCCCACTGGATACAGAGGGGCCGCAGTCGTCAACCTCTGTGACTAAACCACAGAAGTTAACAGAGTTTGGATATTGATTTTTAAAGCCCATTAGTTCTCCCTAAAATGGAATGTCACTGTTGCCTGCATCGGCAAAGTACTGGTTAACTTTCTCTTTAAGAGTTCCATCCTCGTACCACTTCACAGCGGTATGAGATGCTATCTTCACTTGCTTATCTGAAGCATCGTTCGGGTGAGCAACACCCTTCCCAGTAAACTTATCGTCTTTAAAGGGAGCGGTTGCTGCCTCAATAACAGAGAGTAGTTGATCTTGGACACCCAACTTGGAACCAATAACCTTAAACCTTGCAAGCCTACGCTGTCTTGGAGACTCTATATGGCGAACAGAATCATCTATTGATAGTAGGTGCCCTTGCACTTCTCGTATAGATGGAGCAACACAGTATCCACCCTTTGTCCATACTAACCTTTCTTCAGGCACACCACTTGGTTTGTTCTGACTTGGCTTTGCATATGTTCTTCCGAGTTCGTAAAGGTGTCTACCCATTCCCCAGAGGACAGCAGATCGTTTGATTGCTCCTGAGATTCCTCCCTTCTCTGCTTCAACCTTAGTGTCTCCGGCTCCATCCCACTTCCAGACCCACTCTCCAGCGATCTTAATGCCGATGCCGCCGAGAGTCTTACTGCCCTCAACTCGTATTTGTATTTGCCAGTTGGCTGGTCCCACCACATCATCGAGTCTCTCCTGTATACATCTACTATCAAGATAAGCCAATAGTTGAGCACTGCCATTCTTAGTCATTGATTGAACTCTCCAGTAAACCTCCTCATCTACAAAAGGCCGTCTCAACCTAGACAATATTGATTCCATGTTTCTGCCATCAATTTGTTGTGGCCACTTTTTACTTGCTGTCATACTTACTCCTCGGTGGTTAACGCCACCATCGTGCTGTGTTGATAGCCCACGGCTATCGTTGTGTCAAGGAGAATCCGCAAATGAGAGGCAAAACCAACCCACGGATCCGCTACTCCCGACCCGGAAATCGAGCCGAGCGATACCTCTACCGAGGTACCAACCGCTACACTCTGTTGAGTGAGTGGAAGAAAAGAACTGCTTGTAGAATAGGTAGGAAGAAAAGAAGTATCTTCGTTATCAAAGAAGCAATAGGTATACTTGAAACCTGTGCTGAAGAACTCTCTGTCTCCTTTAAGGAGATCACATCTGCTACCTTGGACATATACTTCAGAAGAAGGATGAAGAATAACTTCCCTATCTTCTTTGAGTACAAGAACTCTATCCATTCTATCGTTCAAGAATGGTACCATGAGAACATGGAACTTGAGATCGAGGTAAACATCAACAGGATTGATGAAGACCTTATCTCTGAACTTAAAGGTTAAGACCATGATGGAGGCCAAGCACCGTTCCACCAAGAAGGCACAGGCTCTTCTGTATCGTACACCCTACCCCAAGCAGTCTGAAGCACAAGGTCAACATCTTTCCTTGCTGCCTCCCTCGCTGCTAGGCTTATCAGTTGAACAGGTTGGAACATAGTGGAAAGGTCATCGTCTGTGTAGTGTTCAGATGATGCTGCTTTTTTAGGTGGAGCATAATAGAACGGACGATAGATACCAAAGGCAAGTCCGGCATCTTGTAAGAACTTATCTGAACCACGGAAGTCACTAGGATTAGGTACTCCCTTCTTACCATTCTCTAACCGTGTATCTAATGTTCGATTGAACTGGGCAAGGGCTACAATAGCAACACGTTCTTCTTTAGCAACTTGCCTAACAGCATCAGCAATAGAGTCTAAGCGAGTACGCTCATCTTGCTTTCTTCCATACCCTGTCAGTAGTTGGATGTAGTCTATCCATATTACCTCACAGCCATGCACTCTCTTCATTTGTCTAATGCTAGATGCAACCATATCAATGTTTCTAGATGCAGAGTCAACATGTATAGGCATCCTGGAGACTTCTTCTAAGCCCCACCTGAAGACATCTTTGTCATCGTCGTTACCATGAAGAGCCTCACGTAGAGAGACGCCTCCAAAGTAAGCGGCAAGTCTATAGGCAAGTTGTTTACTTCCCATCTCTACGGAAATGATTCCTTGTGGTATCCCAGCAATAGCACCCTTAGCAGCAGCAGCAAGCATGAACGATGTCTTACCCATCTTAGTTCTACCACCAATGTAAGTAGGCAATCCTCTTGGCCAGCCTAGGTAGTGCTTATCAAAACTAGGCATACCACTAGGAACGAACTCACTAATAGAACTATCTCCACTACACATGCCATCAAAGGATTCGGCTGCCTCACTGATGACATTAGCCGCTGACATGATAGCACCGATAGACTTAGTTCCATTCTTTTCAAGAACCATCTTCTCAGCGTATGCCCTGATCTCCTCTACTGATTCAGTGCCATCTACTATCTTGTTCTTTATATCTTCAACAGAAGTCATCAGTCCTCTAAGGACTGAGCAGTCATAGATTACTTTAGCATAGGCTGGTAACTTAGAATCAATTACAGCATTGTCTCCCAATGAATGTAGGTACTGAATTGAGCCATACCTATCTTCACATTGTTGTTCCCCTTCCTTTTCTATCAGCACATGTAGACTTACTGGTTCATTGGAAGATACTTGTTTCTGTATCCATTCGTACAGAAGTCCATGACCAGTAGAACTGAAGTCATCTTTAGATAGGATACCTTCTACAAGGTCTAGGCCTATACCTTCTCCAAGTATTAGTGAGCCTAATACTATTCTCTCTGTTTCACTAGGGTACAATTGATTCATCTTTTATTTCTCCTTATTGAGATTGTAAGTATAATTATAAGTAATAACGTTTCAGTAGTATAAGTACTGAAGTATAAGGTACTGTTGCTACGTTTCAGTATATAGCATAGTAGGTACGAAGTACCGTAGCAACGCTTCGTTATGCGAGTGGTTCTTGACAGCGGCTAAGCCACCGGTTATCGGCCTGTGCAGGAGGTGTCAAATGAAAAATGCAGAAATCGCAAAAAGGCAGGTTGGACCGTTGCTTTTGGCCGGACAGATTTTGTCCGCTTGGAGGGGTGGGGTGTCGGTGTCACAGCGAGCAATGGCGAGACGACTAGGGGTGAAGCAGCCTACATGGAGGAACGTAGAGTTAGGAGTAAAGCCTCCTGGAAGAGTTCTATTTATCAGAATGATATTGCTTTTAAGGCTAAAGAAAAAGCAAATCACTACGTTGAGTACACTGTATCACTACTACGATATAGGATTAGACGCAGGTGACAAGGAGATAACAGACATACTCTGTGCCTTTGACTTGAATCCAACAGACCTAGGAGACCTACTACAGTGAGGGACACTATAGTAGCAACCAAGGCTTTCTCTAAGGGCAACGTAAAGAGTACGGACTTCGGGTATTACATCGCAAACTACTCCTTCATTAAAGATGGTAGGCAAAGAAAGAAGTACGTCATCAATCTAGGAACTGTAATGCTTGGTACACAGCCTTACTTCCTAGGAGTATGTAAGGGAGAGAGGTTTATCTTCCTCGGACTCAACGGTAAGGTATGGAGAATACCTGCGAAACTACTAAAGAATAATGTAGTTGTGCCGACAACTACAGACTTGGACGCGCTGCGTTCGTGGGCAGATACAGTATCTCACCGGATAGTAGAGACCTTATCTCCTAAGTTATCAATGAGGATAACAAAGGAAACTAACCGTAGGTACAACCTAATGGTCAAGGCTCTAGTTGGTAAGCGGATAGAGGAAGCAGCGGTGCTTGGCTTCGATAGAAGTTACGCCTACTACGCTGAGTACATAAACAGGAACTGGCAGAAGGTAGACCTAGTAAGCCCAAGGTTCCCTACCTTAAAACACGCGCTGCATGTGTCCCTTATGCTCGCCCTACCAGCAGAGACAGCAGGTACTCTAATCGAGATAGGTGCGCTCAGTGAGTTCAGGTGTCCGTTGATAAGCAAGGACATAGGTATGTCTATCTATCAGCAAGCAGTCCAGTTGTTATCTCGCCTGTGTCCAGAGTGGTGGAACAACGGCGCTTTAACTCAATGGGAATACATAGGTAGTCTTGATGACTTGTTGTACAAACAGTACGCGAACATAGTCATCAATGCTTACAACCAACAAGTTGATCTGCCCACTGCGGCAGGTGCGGTGAGGTCGGATCCGCTGGCTTCACATAATAGAAGAGCAATAGAGTTTGAAGAATAGGGAGTGCTTATGTTTAAAAAGAAAAGACTTACACCAGAAGAGTTCGTTACTGCGTGGCAACTAGCGGAGTCAATTGATTTCTTCTGTGAGAATACAGGAATGAAGAGAGGCTCGGCAGTGGTACGTGCTTCCTACTACCGCAAGAGGGGGATCAACTTAAAGAAGTTCCCTCGTGGTCCTAAAGGAAAGAAGTGCCTAGATGTAGAACTGCTGAACCAACTCATCTCTGCGTCTACTGGGGCAGTAGTCGTTACTGATGATGATGGCTCAGCAGATTCTATCTGGACAGAATCTCCGTTCTGCTAACAGTTACTCTGAGAGTGCTGCTTGTCCGTCGGTGTATGCTTGACCAAGGATATAACTAACGATAACCGTGGTTGAAGCGTACAGTGCTGACGCTGGGTCAATGACACCTGACATTGTTTCAAGAGCGATAGGTGTCAATGCACCTATAACTGCCATCCAAAACTTACGACTAATTACTTTTACTTTAATCTCTTCCCACATTACTACCTCCTAGTAAGGATGTTCTCGATAACATGACAAAGAAATATTACAAGTTGGAGCCTGACAATGAGACAGAATAAGCCAGACCCTTACGCGTGGGCACTTGCGTGGTGCATCGTTATATACATTGTGATTTACTTTGTTGGTGGACCTTATACGAAGTATATAAATATTTCATAGTGGTTGGAAGTTATGCCGAAGATAGTCAGAACATTCACGGGTTGGCAGTTAATGGATATACAAATGTCTTTGCACATTGGTCTGCTCCCGAACAGACAGAAGCCAGTCCTTTACGCTATGGACGAGGACGAAAAGATTACAGCACTCGCTGTGTTCTCAGACGACAAGGCGGTCGCGCTTGCCCGAATGCTCCTAAACAAAGTGGGAGAAGGGAACAGTGCTCAATAAATACAAGGCAGAGTTGGTAGAGGTTGGCGTTGTTTCAAATGAAGCAGTGCTTAACCTAATCAATTCATTAAACCGTGGGCCTATATCTACACTGGAAACACCTACGAGACTTGTGTGTGGTGCAGGGGTATCACCATTAGACGCTGGTAGGGCGGCACTAAGAGAGGCTTCGACCTCGGTAGGGGGGTTAGATATCTCAAGTAAAACATACGACAGGATAGCGGTGCTGTCCCCAGTAGAGTTCATAGACCCAGACTTAATGAAGTATGTCTGTATAGTTGTATGCCAACCTATTAGTGACCAGTAGCCTTAAGCAGTGCGGCCTCGGTAAAGCGGCCACGTATCCCGTCCACAACAAGTCCACCATTCTTTCGTTGGAACATAGTCAGAGCGGTTCGGCTAAGCGTCCCCCATACACCATCAACGGGTATCCCGTAATCCAGTTCGTTCAATGCCATTTGCCAATCTTCTACTGAAGATAGAGACTTCAGTGCTGGGAGAAGTGAGGTCATGTTGTCGGCTAACGCTGATAATAGATCACCTGGACATTGAGTCGGACTAAAGTTGTGATGTCCCCATAGACTATTAACGGAACAACCAAGCACATTATACAATGACGTAGGTATATACTTGTGCATGGTCTCACCTGTGAGGTGGCTCCATAGTGTTAGCAGTGCGAGTAACTGGGCCATCGGCACTCCCGTATTACCTTCACTTCCGTAGTTACCAGAACATACAATAGCCAAGAAGTTCTTATTAGGTTGTGTGTTTGGTATCGGGACACTGTGACCACCCTGAGAATGAGTGATACTCTCAAGGTCATTCGCCCAGTACACAGTCCCAGTCTTATCTATAAAGAAAGTATAGAGTAGGCCAGCGCAACCGTCCTTACATACATGGTTAGGTGACACATGATACTTGGCTACGTTCTCAATGTAAGACTCTGAAGCAGTATGGTGTATCACTCCACCCTTGATATCCTTTACCTCTCTTCGATTAAACCTTTTAGTCTTATGAGTTGGTAATGAATCTCTTGAGTCTACAAACTTAAACATATAATCCCCAATGGTATACATGCGTATAATATAAATAGGGCTGCTGCGCAAGTCGCTTAGGCCAGAGCAAGCCGCGTGAGGCAAACCAGTGTGCGTCGGACTGATTTGCGGAAATCGTTTGACAGCCGATGGCTGCCGCGATACTTGCCGCTCGTCACGTCGATGTGATGCAACGAATCTCAATCAGGAGAACTTATGAACGCAGTAAATGTACGAAGAGAAAGCCTTACACTAGACCCTAGAACTTTAGTTAACTACCGATTAGGTGCTAAAGGAGCAGTGCTTAGCAGTAAAGGATACAGCAAAAACCTAGACAACCCTTTGCTTCTTAATCAAATTAGAACAATGATTAAGTCTGTCGAAGATAAACAAGAAGCCAAAGACCTTCAGCGTGAAGGAAGAATGCTTCAACTATCTATCGAGAACGGACGTGCTTATGGCACAGTGTTCTACCGTGACCGAGTAGATGAGAAGATGCCATTCACTAAGACAGCATTCCAACAACTACTTGGATATGTTGGTGGCGTTAACATGAATGATATGAAACATAACTGGGCAGTCAGTGACCGAGGAGACAAGATAACTTCAGCACTATACGCTCATTGTTCTATCGACATAGAAGAAATCTTTATGGTTAGGACTATGCTACGACAGGGACAGCGAGTCATTCGTTCTGTTCATAAAGCAGGGCACAACAACTGCTACCAACCATTCAGTCATCTTCAGTTAGTTGATGATCTTATTGCTGGCGCACCAGAGTTTGCAGATGCTCCCATCTTAGGCTTCCACTTAAATGATAATGGTGTACGATTAACTCTTGCTTCACCAGAGATAGAGAACGGATACGTTGAACATCAAAACATCAATGGCATTGATGTAAACAAACCAGTCAAGACATTCTCTCTGGGCAACTCAGAGACAGGACAAGGTTCGCTACGTATTGACGGCGGCATTCATACTTGGGTTTGTTCTAACGGAATGTACTCATACAACAAAGAGTTCTCTAAGTCTACACCTCACCGTGGCAAGAGTGAGCGTCTAACTGGCTGGTTCACTGGAGCAATCGAAGATGTTCTTACTGCACAGCATGGTGTCTTAGATAGATACGAACAGGCTTTGGATACTTACATTGATGATATCCATAGTTTCACACAGGAGATGTTCAAGCAAGCAGCAACCAAGTCGAGACATTCAATCGCAAACAACAAAGATATCATTAACGATATTAAGACATACGGCTTGTACGATGAGACTACACCGCAGAACAATAGCGTTGCACAAGTTTCACAGGCTGTTGCATTGATTGCACAGAAGCAAGACTTTGCAGGTGAGAGATTGCTTGAAGAGATTGCTATGGATATACTATACAAGGGAACAAACATGGCTGTCGATGGACGAATCATCATGCCAGTTGAAGCCTAACGAGTTGCGTCGATGAGCGGGGACGACCAGATAAACGTATTACCCGCCGAGTCGGTGAGAGGCCGACACCTTTAACAATCCAATTAAGGAGATGAATCATGGGAATTAAATTTGAAGTCTGGGCTGAAATTGTAGAGTATGACGAGGAGGCTGACGATTATTTTCACGCGACAGGTGGTGTAATACTAGATTCAACATACTCATTTGAAGAGGCTAAAAAAATACGAGATAGTATAGTCAACCGAATGACAATAGACTCGGTAATAAAAAACTTAGAAGTTATCCGAGATGAGACACCGTGTCTTGACTCTGACGCAAAGCGTTGTGGTTGTGAGCGGTTTGATTATGTTCTCGATTTGCTGAGAGAAATTAAAGACAATCCAATTAAGGAGGTGAGTGATGACAGATAAGTTTAATATTTCTTTAATAGCAGACGAAGTAAAAGAAACCGACGACCAGCCAATCAAGCATTGGGATATTCAATACATGATCAGTTGTACGTTTCTAGGAACAAAGGAAGAAGCCCTAATCAAAGCAGAAGATGACGGCGAGTGGTTGTTCGATGAAGCAGAAGGCCAAGGAATGTGGCTTAAAGAATGTACGGTTTATTATAATGGTGAACCAGAGGAGTGGACGCTTAAGAATCATTTGGGGGTGGAAGATGACTGATATTATTGTACACCACATTGGTCACGATAACTCTTGGGCTTTTGTGGAAACTAAAGGGATAAGATTTGAGGTAGGCTTAACTCATGACGAGGACGGCTTATCATCTGTGACTTTCTCACCAGTAGAACTGACTGAGGAGGACATGGATCTAATAGAGAATGAAGTAAATACAGAACCAGTAAAGGTGGAGGTGAGTGATGGGTGATTTCAAATTAACTAATGACATAACAGATGCAGACAAAGTATTTCTTGTGTCAGAATACGTTCGCTTAATGGATAGGGAAACTCTCGAAGACGAGATGTATAATGAACTTGAAATGAAAGGTGCGCTACATGATATTGAATATTATTTAGATAGTTATTGGTGGCGATTACTAGACAATACAGTCAAGGAGAGGAAAGAAATGGAGAACATATTCTGGATAGATGCGTTGTATGAGAAGTTAGGAATCTCAGTACGAGACAATCAATACTATGCAACAAGAAAAGATGGCACTAAACTTCGTGTCTATTGGCATGGCAGTGATGCGCCTAATGCTCAGACCAAATTAGATATTGCAATACAAGGAGGCTACCATGAACGTGAACGTCCTGTAGAGGAAGACATTCCTGCTTGCTTAATGTCAAGGAACGGAGAGGTAGATATAACAGACAAAGAGTTTATAACTGAAGCGTTTGAGATAGCGTTCGGAGATGACGCAATCAACAGAGCCTTTTCAAAGCGAGAAGTGTTGGAAGAACTGATGGGCTTTAGTAAAACAGCGTTGCTGTATGATGATGATAAGGAGGAGTTCAATGCCAGAACTAAATGAGTATATCCTGCCTATCTACTGGGCTAGTTACATCATCAATGGTGATGCGACTGGGCTACGAGACGGGGAACAAGAAGAGATAGATGAATACTTCAAGAGCGTAGGTAGCCCCTACATTGTAAGCGTCGGAGATGAGTACTGGTTTGCTCATAGGAATGATGCGACCAAACTAGGTGGAGATGTTTGCTCTTACTATTCATTGAATGAGTCGGAGGCACTAGATGTGTAATCCAAAACTAGAAGAGAAAGAACTACCAGAGTCTAGGTACATTGTGACAGGTGTGACACGGACAGGACATAGGTTCAGAGTTGAGACAGAAAGTTTAATCCACGCATTAGGAATCAATCTTTGGAAGGGGACAGTATGGGAAATTGTTGAGGGACATAGAAAGAAAATCAGAACAGTATCTAATTAAGGAGAACACATGGACGCAGTAACAACAGTAATAGTAGGGCTTGCAGCAATCCCTTTGCTTGGACTCATGGGAGTTAAGGCACTACCAATCATAGCAATCTTGCTAATCACATTCATTTACTTAGACTAGGAGTCAATCATGAGAACAACACAAGAGTTAATCGGAATAACAATGACAGCACTGACAGCATTGAGCAATCATATCAAGGAGAACACTCATCTATATGAGGACTTTGATGTTGCTATGGATAACCAGAAGGAGGCTAATGAAATCTCAGACGGAGAAGAGTTAGACGAACTAATCAAAGTAAACTCTTTAGATGTAGACGAACTTAACAAAGAGTTTCCACCTCAGCAGTACACTGATGGTCACGTACTAGAAGTAATGAAGGAACGTTTAGACAAACCAGAGGAAGGAAAGATCTATAGTCTACACAAACTTTCAGAGACTAAAGAGTGGAGCAAGTCTGAAGTTATCGAGGACGTTCAATTGCATGACGTTGAGATGACTGAGGTAGATCTCGATGATCTGTTTAACGGACTTTAACCACTAGATAGAACAGTCATTCCCTGTAAGATAACTATGATCTTCTACTATAGATTAGAGTTAATACTTACAGGGAGTGACACCCCACCTAAACGTTGTACTGCTAGGCACACAGTCTTAGCCTGGAACATTCATCTGAACAACTGTTGAATCGTTGACAACAACATTTAGTTTGACTGATGCGCAAGGCCGCGTCGGAGTTGTCGGAATATTTTAACGTCGGTTCGGTCGTCATATAGAACATTCATTCTAATGTTTGTTCAAATGTTTCGTCGTCAGTTCGGTCGTCGTATAGATACGATACGGAGTGGGATAGGAACTGACTCAGTTTCATTAGCAATGCTTACGCATTGAATTTAGCAGCAGTAACCTTCGCTCCGCTACGGTTCTTTCTTTTGTGTATTAATTAATAATACATTTAACTAGGAGAGAAGAATGCTAAGCAAAGAAACCATAGCAATACATGAACCCAATTTGAGTCTATCAGATTACCCTGACCAACTCAAAGTAACAGAGACCGCTGTTGATACAGAGACATACAATAAGATGAGGTATAAAGCGCGACGTGCTGGCATGTTGCAAGATGTACACGCATCTTATGAGTACTTCGTATCAACAGGTAAGTCACCATCATTAGCAGCCTACCTTGCATTAGCAGAGTGGGAACTTGCTACCATCCCGAACCTAAACAAAGGAGATAAGTAATGGAAGAAGTCACAGACCTAATGGGAATCACAGGTGAAACTACTGTAGAAGAGGAGGTAAAAGTTGAAGTCACAATCGAATACAATGAAGTCAATATATATAAAGATGTAGAAGTTCAAGCAGAAATTCAACTAGGCTGGGAAGAAGTTAAGGAACACATCCTTGATGGTATTCATTTCAAGGACTACCCAAGTGTACAAATGGTTCTCATGCAATGGGCAGCCGACGTCGCTGTGTCCTACATGTCATTCATGACAGAAGCGAAAGACCAGGAATACATGAACGTCAAAGGAGAACTGAGAGACACAGTGGCTTCATTCTCTAGGGTTCAAGGACAACTACTAGATCTACGACAACAAGTCGTGGGTTCATCACCGTCATTTACACCAGAGGAAGTACTAGAACGCCTCAAGGAAATGACGAACAATTCAGATAAGTACGAAGCAATGGTGCTGAGTGCTACACAACAAGACAAGGAGTAAGACATGTGGAAATTAAAGACACCCACAAGGGAAGCAATCTTCAATTCATTAAAGCCAGCATTAGTAGTTGTTGTACAAGAAAAAGAAGAGATGATTACAACAATCAAAATGAATAAGTTCAGCAGCCGTAAAAGTAACTACCTATCATGGGAAGTTAGTTACATGCTCGACAACGAAACATCTAAAGTGGTAAAAGAACACGCCGACTCTTACAACAGCAGATCATCATACGTTTTTGAAGTAAACGTCCATGATGTCAGATCGAAGCATGGAATGACAGACGAAAGTCATCCAAAACCAGAGTAAGTTACCAGTGCTTTGGACATCGGCTCACGCAGTCGGTGTCCTTTGTTCTGCTAATTTCAGCAGAGAGATAGAAACTAACTAGGAGATAAACATGTCAGACATCGTAACAGAACTAAACAACTACGTAACAATCCGTTCATTCGAGAATGCTAAAGGAGAGACAGTCAAGTACATAGCAGGCCCAGACCTTAAGTCAGCCAAGCCTAACAACTTACTACGCGCTATGATTGAAAAAGGAATCACAGCAAAAGAACTTCTTCAGATGGTAGAGACACCAAAGAAGACAGCAAGTAAAGGGCGAGCAGTTGGTAACGCTGTAGGTATCCAGCCAGTAGTAGACAAACTCAAGTCACTACCAGAGAGTAAGCAAATCGTATTGCTATCACGCTTAAGTGAAGAGCAAGCACGACTCGTTGACCTTAACCTACGAGGCAAGAAAGGTTCTAACAGTGGACCAAAGATGAATCCAGTCAAAGTCCTAAGTACTATACTTAACAGTCTCGGACTTGAGTACCAAGTCACGCCAGACCTGGAGATGATTAAGGTCGGGCTAGAATCAGACCTTTACTTCGACGACCTACTCGCAGGACTTTAAGTTGGACTTCCTATGCGGAATCATATCCGCCGTAGTCTTAAGTATCATAGTATCGCCGTACATTAGAGAGGTAATGAGATGAGTATATCACTAGAGAAAAGCAAGGCATCAGTAGAAAAGAAACGCGCAACCAAAGCAGAGAAGCGACAGGCAAAGCGCGAAGGTCGTTCCATCAAGCAACAACTAGAGATAGCACATGCAGGATGGTTAGCACAACTGCGAACAATCTCTAAACAATAGACACATAACTAAGGGTCGAGATCAGCAATGGTCTCGGCCTTTTTTTTTAACCGCAGTAACCTTCGCTCCGCTACGGTTTCATTTTTTTTGTATTAATTAAGATACATTTATAGGAGTCAATCATGACAACAAAGACAGCAAAGAGAAGAGTAAAAGCAGAACAAACAACAACCCTAACAAACGCAGTAAGAGGACTGGAGTTCACAGTAATCAGAGGCAACGAGATGGCCACGCTCAAGACAAGAAGCGGGACATACCAACTCAAACAATCAAGTTACGACCGCCGGTTGTACAAAGGATGCGCTAACGCATACGATGTAGAGATGAGAATAGAAGCAGGACAGATGGAACTATCATACAAACCAACAGTAAACTAGGAGATAAGACAATGAAAGATCAAACCAAACCAAGCGCAATGACATCACAACCGACCGTCATCGAAGCCTTACACAGTCAACTAGAGGAAGCCAACGACACCCTCAAGCGATGGGAGAACAAAGCGATCACAGACATCGCAATCGGGAAGCCCAACACAACCGCTTGCCGAATCTGGAACAAAGCAAGCGCAAGGCGCAAAGCAATACTACTCGCCCTAGAAGCAAGGCAGTAACTGCAAGGCGGGTATCGAAAGGTACCTGCCTTTTTTTATGTCAACACATACCGTTAGCAACAAACAACAGAACGATAACCTTCGCTCCGCTACGGTTAATGGTTTTGTGTATTAATTAAGATACATTTACATAGGAGCATTCAATGCTTAAATTTAAACTAAACTTCTTACGCCTTAGTCTAAAACAAAAGGGATGGAGCAGCCTCTCCACTCTCCTTAATGTTTTACCTATAGATCACCGTGGTTTGTTTGGACTTGGAGCACCTCATTGGTACTTCAAAGCCGACTCATACCTAAACAATAAGCGGTGGAAGGTACAAGATGAAATGTGGGTCTTGCTAGACTCATAAGCAATCAGCGGCACCAAACGGTGTCGCTTTTTTTATGTCGGCGTGTAACCTTGGCGCAGTACTTGAAGAGATGTTTGCTTAAGGTAATGAAACGTAATGCGTACTTGAGAGAGTAAGAGATGATGAGAAGAAGAAGGGTATCCAAACCAGAGCAGTCTATTCCATGTAGTTCAATGGTACTACCAACGCTCATGTACACAAACTCGTAAACTCTTTGTACCTTAACGTCTCCTCCTACCGCTCATTACACTCGATGCATCGTTCCATTCACTAGGTCGGAGCCTTCATTAGCCGTTAGTTAGCAAGGGTTCCTGCACAACATTGAGTTAGTTATCCCCCCCCGTATCGTATTCTATATATAGAAATATCATCCCCTCAAAAAATTTTTCTGGATACGACATATCGTCTTTTTTTACAGCAATAGCTAGGACTTGTCTCAAGTGATACCTGATGAAACGTTGTGACCCTCTATCTTACCTTCTACTCTAGCTTCTCCTATCTAGGGATAGTCGTAGCGAATAGCTTTACCTTAGTAACGTCTCGAAGCTTCGTTATAAGTAAGTAGGCAAACAAAACATGCACTGTTTCTGTGAATCTGTCAAGGTAGGTTTGACAACTTATTTGTAAATGGGTTACCCGTAGTCCATAATCCACATAGAGAGGTCTAAATGAGTAGCGAATGGTCTGAACTCCTTGAGCAGCTAAGCTCTGATCGTCTAAAATCCTCACTTCGTGAGTCTAAGTACAGCCGGCTATGGCAGTGGTACGGTGAAGAAAGTGGGATGAACTCAAACGAGTTTAAGGAGTTCTGCCTTTGGGCACGACGGCAGTTAAACGTCAAGCGAGAACGCGGTAACTCGCCTGCCCCGCAGCCAGTTGCTGTAGTAGAAACCAGTTACGCTCATGAGGCTGGGTACTATTACGATGAGACTAAAGACCTATACATAGTACACCTGCAATCGAAGAAGATGCCTATGTCTATCCCTGGAGACATGTGGCGGTCTATGAAACTGGCCTACTCTAACTGGGACGGCGCTCCATCTAGTGTAAATGAACTCTCTCGTAAGTTCGGATTGGCTAGGAATACGGTTACTGAGTTGTTTAGGGCTATGGGAACTACCCATGATTCCTCCCCGTGGTCGGATGAAGAGCTACATTCCACTGACGAGCGGGATCTAGTAGAGGATTTGCTACGTGCAAAGGAAGAAAGGGTACTTGTTAAGGCAGAACGGAAGGAATACCGGCGAATTAAGAAGGATGCAGAGTCATTTAGACGGCTAGACCTACTAGCAAGTCGTATATCGGGCCGGTTTGCGGAGTCTGCGCCTGATTACGAGGTGCCATTGCTTGATTTGCCGCCTGCCAAGGAGGAGTATGCACTAGTTATCTCCCCAACCGACTTTCATTGGGGCAAGAGGGGTACAAACTACAACCGTAAAATAGCTCAAGAGCGATTATTCGACGTATCAAAGGGGCTTTTAGCCCGTGTAGCCGCTGCTGGGGCACCAAGTAAGATCATTGTGGCCCTAGGTGGGGACGGATTGCACATTGATAACGCCCAATCCACAACTACACACGGTACTCCACAAGATTGTGACGGCTCACCGGAAGATATTGCGTGGTCATACGTCATGATGTGCCGTGATTACATAGATATGGTACGTCAGTTCGCTCCTGTGGAGCTATTTGTGATTCCTGGTAACCATGACCGGTACTCAGCGACACTTATCCGGGCTGCTTTAGCAGGTTGGTTCTCTACGGTAGACGATGTTGACGTTCATACGTCCCTCAGTAACCGCCAATACATAATATACGGCAATAGTCTCATCACATTCCTTCACGGAGACGTAGGAAAAGTAAAAGACTGGCCAGCAATCATAGCCGGAGAGGTGCCAGCACTGTGGGGACTAACTGAATGGCGATTCATTTTCACAGGACACTTCCATACAGAGCGTGAGTTGCCCACATACGGCAACGTAACGGTGTACAGGATGCCAAGTTTAGCAGGAAATGATGCATGGCACGAAAGAAAGGGTTACAAGTCTCGTAAGGCTTTGGTCGGGTACATGGTATCCCTCGACCGTGGGGTCATTGGACAACATGCAGAACCGGTTCTAGAGGATATTTAATATGGCAGACGCAGAAAAAGAAATCGAAGGCAAGGGATACAAGAGCCTAGAGCCTTGGGAAGTTAAGATGATCCTGATGGACGCACCGCGAGGTGGTGACCCTAAAGCAATACTTGATGACTACATCAAAACAGTTTCTGCTGAAGAGGCTATGACTAAAAAAGTTTTAGACGAAGCAGCGGCAAGTAAGAAAGTTCCCGATCCTACACTAGAAGAATTTGATGCCAGCCTCGCTAAATCACAGACGAAAACACAAGAGCAAGGCGATAAGTATCGGATAGACGAGAACCAGACCCTTTCTGAAATCGCACAGATGTATAAGACTACTGCTGAAGCTATCGCTAAGCACAACAAGATTGCAGACCCTAACAAAGTTAAGGTCGGTCAAGTCTTAGACATGAGTCCATTTAACCCATAATCGTAGAGAGTAATCATGCCAAATATGCACCATCCTAAGCACAATAAAACCATGAAAAAGAAAACAGCGCCAACTATGGCTAAAAAGAAAGCAGCGCCGAAGAAGCCTAAGAACAAAGGCTACTAATGGCCAAGAAGCTAAGCGCTAGTGCTCGTGCTGGGATTTTTATCCGGGCAGGTGTAGAAGGGTGCAACAAACCTAAGCGTACTCCCAGCCATCCGACGAAGAGCCATATCGTTGTAGCCTGCGAAGGCGGCAAAATAAAGACTATTCGTTTTGGTGAGCAAGGAGCTAAGACTGCGGGTAAGCCCAAAGAGGGCGAGTCCGAGAAGATGAAAAAGAAACGTGCCTCATTCAAAGCCCGACATGCAAAAAACATAAAGAAGGGCAAGATGAGCGCAGCTTACTGGGCAAATAAAGAAAAATGGTAGATACAGAATCAAAGATCCTTCTCCTTGAACCTAGAGAACAGTTTGACGCAGCCTTTGTGGGCTACGTTGACCGCTTTGGGCAACAAACAATCGCTTGCTACGACCATGAAAAGGTTATTGAGACCTTTAAAAGTCAAGGCATGTCCGATGATGAAGCACGAGAGTTCTTCTCGTACAACACTATCGGGGCTTGGGCTGGAGAGGGGACACCCTGCTTCCTTTTTAGCTCTTCGCCTCCTGATTTGCTCTAGTCGCAGAAGAATAAACCCCTACCCACACGCCGTTAGAATCCCAAAGATGGAATCCTAGCAGCCGAAGACCTGTTGGCGTTATCCAAGTTCCTTGCCAGATAAGACTGCTTGCGTATTGGTTCATGCTGCTCCGCTTCTGAATATAAGAATGCTGTAGGTTACTAGAGTTGCTACAAGGGCACCGTAGCACGTACCGAGGATCATACCCAAAGTAAAGGCCCCAAACTCGCGGGTCCACCCTTTAACGTTTTGTACGAGTTCGTAAGCCATAGCCATCCTTGTACCAGCCGCCGCCTTTTAAGACAAAGCTACCGATGCTAATCTGCTTCTCCACCTGTTCATTGCGACAAGAAGGGCAGGCAGGCGCAGCCTGGCGTAGCTTCATTAGCTTCTGGAATCGTTCATCGCATTCTGGGCATAGGTATTCGTAGATAGGCATTACATCAATGGTCCCGGCTGGTCGTCTTGCCAAGCCTTAAATAAAATTTTCTCTTGCTTGCTTTCGGGTAAACCCTCAAGCGAAGACTCCTCTACGAGATAATGAGCCAAGGCTTTCTGGTCCTTCGATAGGTCTTTATAGCTTTTTGGTTTCTTATTCTTAGCCATGCTTACCTACGCAGATATATAGATTCCGACAGCAACGTTACTTGCTGGGTTAGTTGGGGTAAAGGCTGCTGCTGCAAAGTTAGTAGCCCCTGCCATGCAGATCCCGGTACCGAAGACCATGTTTCTTGGGAAGATGTAGTGCTTTGACGTTCCTGCTGGACAGAAAAGAACGGAATGTGGCTTCGTTGTGCCGAAAGTAACAGAGCCTGTGAGGTTCCATAGGTACAAGTAGAAGCCTGAGCTAGTATTCTTCTTGTTGTCTATGAAGATCTGTTGCACATTTGCGGCACCGCTGTTGATATTGTCTTCAACCGTAGAGTTTACATCTGTATCTCGGATAAGTTTAGCGACACTGCTTGTCGAAAAAGAGGAGGTTATAACTGCCATTTCTTACTCCTAGGTTGTGTATAGATATAAGGTTGATGTTGCGCCGTAGCCACCAGAACTAGCAGGGTCTGCGTCTGTGCTAGTAGCATTGTAAGAAATACCGCTAGTGAATGGGATCCCTTCGGGTACATTCAGCGAAAACGTAGTTCCGGACGGCACAATAAAGGCCATCTTTGGTACAGTTGTTCCGGCTACAGCACTGGCTGAGTCGTAGAATCGCAGAAAGAGGTTACCGGCACCAGCAACAAGCTCAAACCCATACAACACGCCTGACCCGCCAGTAACATCTGAAACCATAGTGTTAGATACAGCGGTATCATGCGTGAGTGCATACGCCGTAAATATTCTATTTTTGCCCGTCTTAAGTGCCATCTCTCACCTCACTATACTTGCTGTTTGACTACTGCTTTTTTAGCAAACTCTAATGCTTGCATCTGTTTATTATGAAGTTGTTGGCTCTGAGTGTTTAGTTTTGCTAACGCTTGCTGGTAGTGAGTTCGCTTAACCTGGCGCTCCTTCGCAGACATAGCCTCTTTAACGCCACCATACTTTTTGATCTCTTCACCAGTGGGCAGATCTTCCACAGTAACGCCCGGCTTAGTCTCTAATAAAACGTCAGGGCTAACTTGCGCTGCATACTTCGTACTGTTGTCCATAGCCATACCAAACCTCTCCAGAGGACTATAACCCACTACAGCCATTTGCAAAAACTACTGTTTCTCACTACAAGACTTGTCAGGGGGTTGACAATGGACAACATTAGCAATTGGGTAGAGTCGTTATCAGATAAAGATCTTGCTTTTCTTCAGTTATGTGTAGAAGATGAGACCAAAAAAAGAAGGCCACGCAAAAAGCGCCGCCTTAGTGAGAGAACTATTTCAATGATAGAAGACTTACGTATGTATTCGCCACGAATAGTGGCTCAAAAGCACAAGGTATCACGCCAATATGCTTATGAGATCTGCAAACGGTACGATATACCGCCTGTTAATCGACGGCATCTGTAACGAAAAACCCAAGGTTGGGTACAAAGGTATACTCTTTACCCATCGTAGTAACAACGGCAGAACTTCCGCGAGAACACCTTATTCCTATTGAATTTTTTGCTACAACTAATTCGCGGTAGCTTTCAAACTCTAGTTCAGCCTCTTGCCCATGAGTAACTACTTTCATCCTAAACAATTTTGCCTTAGACTTCCGTGTACTTTTAGTATCTTCTGTAGCTTTTACAGTCTCTGCTGCCCAAGGTGGGTCAATTTTCTTTGCTTTAGCCATTGCGCTCTCCATGTTACTCTTATAGTTAGTACATATCTGTCATGCTGACAAGTAATAGGAGAAGACATGCCGCGCAAGAAGAAGGTCGAAGAAAGAGTCCCCCTGTTAGACGAACGCTTTAGCCTAGATAGCTACGAAGGCATACTAGGTAGCCTACGAATCGTGGCAGAAGGGATCGCAGACGAATCTCTCAAGAGAGATAAGGCAGATCTTCTGCTAAAAGTTTTAAGTTCTGCAAGAATGACAATTACAGAAAAGCGAAAGACTTCCGTTCTCGACAATAAGGCAGTTTCCCCCGACCCTATTGCTGGGGCCTCCGTCAAAGTTAACTCTAGTGGGCCATTCGCGGTATACTCGACCTCAGATAAACAATGATCGTAATGCCAAGTGATCCGGAGTTTTGGAATCCGGAAAAGTTCCTGCCGATGCTTAGTGTAAGAACTAAGAGTGGGGCGATAAAACCATTTGAGCTTTGGTCTCACCAGCGGATACTGAGCGCAGCCGTAGTTAGGTGTTACCAAGAAAACAAGTGGCTGTGCCACGTAAAACCTCGACAGGAAGGAAGCTCTACGTTCTTCACGGGGGTTCTATTTCAGCACGTTGCGTTTAGATCAGGTTGCTATGCAGGGATTGTGGCTCACAAAAGGGAAGTATCTGAGAAACTTGCACGTATTGCTATACGTTTCCACCAAACATGCCCAAAGCCTATACGACCGTACCGGACTCCGGGGCTAAAAAGAACTCTGGAGATACCTAGAGACGACGGTGGCGACAGCTTGCTTACTTGCGCATCAATTAAGGATGATGAGCCACTGCGTGGCGATACCGCTCAGGTGGTATTAGCAACAGAGATTAGTTCTTGGAAAGGCAGGGCCGGAGAAGACGCTTGGACCTCAGTGCTAAACGCAGTGCCTGAAGATGGTGGCATTATATTTGGGGAAAGCACTCCCAAGTACTACGGAGATCAGTTGCATAAAGTCTTTGAGGACTCTAAAAGAGCAGGTTCAAAGTGGCTTTCTGTCTTTATACCTTGGACGTTTGTAGAGGAGTACTCTAGGGAGCCAGCTAAGGGGTGGAAGCCTAGACCAGAAATCCTAGACTATGCAAACAAGAACAAACTGACACCTGCACAGGCTCATTGGATGCAAGCAGTCGGCCTACCTAAGTGTCGTAACAATATATCTAAGTTTCAAGCAGAGTATCCTATCAACGAGCTTGATTGCTTCGGCCTTGCCGGAGATCCTGTGTTTAATAGTGAGAAACTTATGGGAGTTCTCCAGGCTATGGATGGAGCCACTGGGATCGCGAGTGAAAGTAAAGAACTTGAGATATTCAAAGAGCCAAACCGTGACCACAGATACATTATTGCGGTAGACCCTGCATCATCTTGGTCTAAAAAGGATAAGTTTGGTGTAGAAGTATTAGACCTGTTTACCTGTGAGCAGGTCGCAGAGTATGAAGGGCATATAGATGCCTACAGTATGGCAAAGATGCTTGCTGAACTCGGAGCAAAGTACAATAAAGCGACTATATACGTAGAGGCCAACGGAGTTGGTGATGCTTTGTTAAGTCATTTGCTTGCGCCATCTATCGCATACAACATGGTATACCATCGGCAATCGACAAACCCATTAAACAGAAGTGGTGGGTCTTCTCTTGTTCCTGGTTGGTGGGCATCGTCAGCAACAAAGTCTGCTGCAATAAGTTTCTTGCAAGAACTAATACAAGATGATTCAATAGTTATACATTCTCAACGTCTGCTAAGGCAGTTAATTCAGTACCGTGGGCAATGGGATAAACTTTCCCGCGATGCCGAGGGTGGTCACTATGACCTTACAGCAGCCTTTGCTTTGTCTGCTTGGGCGTATAGAAACGAGGTTAAGAGGGGGCATACACGTATGCGCCAAACAGAAAGTAGCATTCGCAAGGCTGCTTGGGACAGGCTATTAGAACGACTAGAGGGTTCTTCCGAAAGCGATTGGAACAATCGTTGGGGTAAACACAAGTGAGGTAGGCATGGCTAACGACAGTACTGACGCATTTAGTCCACAGGACGACAGCAAGGAAGACAAGGCACGTAGAAGAATGCTGGCTCTTGTACAGCAGACTGAGAAGTGGTTTGAGAGTAACATTGCAGAAGAAGCAATGCGGAACCTTGCGTACTACCGTGGCAAGTTCTGGGCTGGAGATGGATACGCCACTAACAAAAAGATTCGCAGTTACGCTGCTCAAAAGAATGAGATCTTCCCTATCATTGATACCATAGTTTCAACCTTGGCTATGGACCTGCCACAAGTTGAGGCATTAGATCAACGAGCGCGTACAGCAGATGCTCCTACCAGAGCAACCGACGCAACTGTACAAGGCCGCAGAATCTCTGCTGTCATGAACTGGTTTGCAGAAGAAGATGAACTGGACTCAGTTGTTCAAGAACTTGTACTACATGCGCTCCTCTTTAGAAGTTCAGTCGTAAAAGTATCATGGTCTAGTTCTTTAGGGCGACCTGTCTGGCGAACAAAACTACCTTGGGAAGTGCATTTTGACCCGATGGCTAAGAGAATATCTGATGCAGCTTGGTGCTTTGAGAAGTTTACTATCCACATTGATGACCTAAAGTCTCGCATCAAATCAAAAGTTTACGGTAAAGTGAAGAAGGATATTAAGGCAGACGCCTATCCGCGAACACTAATTGACCAGTACGACAAAGACTTAGACTCTAAGCAGGAGCAATTAAAAAGCCTTGGCTTAAAAGAGTACATCGGTCTGGTCGAGTTCTGGGACTTCCGTAGCGGAAAGCTTTTCCACTTACATCCACCGACGGGACAAGTCCTGATGGAAACAACGATCCCTTACGGCAGGCCCTACGAGGCACTTGTGTTCCACAACGGTGTTGGTCGAATTGATGGCATTCCAGATGTGACTTTGATTGCAGAAATGCAACGAGACATCAACGAATTAGTTAGCGCACGTCGTGAGATTGTATCTCGACTACCCAAAAGAATGCTGATTGATGCCTCCTTGTTCCGCTCTGAAGATGAGTTCTCTCGCTTTAAGAACTCCCGGACTTGGGAACCACAGATGGTGCAGAAGCCTGTGGATGGAAAAATAGCAGATCGTGTATTCGTTACTCCAAGTATGGATACTACTTTTGACTTTAACAGAACGTTAGAAGATGAAGTTCAAGGTGTTCGTCGCATCGTCGGTGAGGCTGACTACCAACGTGGTGTTGTTAAAAACATTCGGACAGCAGCAGAAGTAGATGCTTTACGGGGATCTATCGAGGGTCGTGTCAATATCCGAATGAGAAAGTTGGTTCGTGCTGTAAAGGCTATGTTCGAGCTAGGCCAAGCGGTAACTCGATGGGCAACCTTAAATCCTGATGACTCCCTCATTGATTTCGATAGACTAGCAAAGCACACACAGGTTGATGTGTCTGGAGCAGTGCTTGCCAAAGACTTTGCAGAAGGAACTCTCAAGTTCCGTTTACTCCCTTTCTCTCCTTTAATGGAAGACAAGCACACTCGAAGGGACTCCTTATCACAGTTACTACCTACTCTTTTGGGCAGCCCACTAATGGAACACCTGGACGGAAAGGAACTTGCTAAAGAGATTATTGAGCTGTATGGCTGGAGGCCATCCATTATGAAGCCGGAGAAGACTGGCCTACCAACAGATAAAGAACTTGGTGTAATGGAAGCAAAAATGCAAGCCCCAGCGCCTGAAGAAGCTGCTGCAATGGCCCCTGAAGCTGGTGCTCCAGTTGATGAGGCTATGCCTGCCGGGTTAGAGCAAGCCTTATCACCACTTGGACAGTAGGAGACTTAGATGAAATTCAAAGAATTAGCAGGTAAAGCTGGCAAAGGGCACGAAGGTGCAGTAAAAATCTTTCTTATGATGCTGCCTAAAGGCGGTATGCCAGAAGGCATGGAGCCACAAGAGTACGCTTCTGAGGTTTCTAACGATGAAGAGTTTGAAGACTACGATGTAGAGGAAGACTCTTTTTTCGAGTATCTTGGCGTAACTGAAGAGGAAGTCGAGGATGACGACCCAGAGGTTGACGAGCAAGGCACAGGCTTTCAAGACTTAAAGCTTAAAAAATCAATTTATGATTGTATGATGCCGCTTGAACTTCCTGAAGACGCTGTTAAAGCAATTTGCAGTGCTGTATACGACGGCATTGTTGGTGGAAAGATTTTCCCTCGCCTTGAAAAAGGTCAAAAGAAGGCATACAGCAGCGACGACGAAGCCGATACGCACAACGAAGAAGAGGAATCCGACTACTAATGCCTTTGTATAATTACACATGCACTGACGGTCATACATTTGAAGAGCTAGTTCGGGGACGTAACGTCGATGTAATATCTTGCATCGTAGACAACTGTACATGCATGGCCAACCGCTCTACGGTTTACGCAGTTACAACTATAGGTCCTGTGTTTGAGCACATGGAAGCACATAATAATAGCCTACTTAGTAAAAGGCAAAGAAAAGCAGGCATGGAATTAAGGTCTGCAAAAGACGTTCAAATGATGCAGGAGAAGCTTGGGCTGCGCCCAGTCGATCCCAAAAGTCGAGAAGGAAGAGACTTATTGGAAAGGCAAATGGACGACAGTCGTGATATTGCTAAGGTGCATGATAAAGATGGCCGAACAGCAGCGGTTGATTATGTATATAAAACTGAAATGACTAGAAATACAGGATGGACAGATGGCCAGTACAGCAATTGGAAATCAAGCAACGATGCCGCAACCACCGCCGCAAAGTCAGGGAGGGTCGACCTCTCCGCAGCTAAGCGAAGAGCAGATTCAAAACCTTCCTCTTGAAGAACTAGAGGCATTAGTTTTTCAGAGGGCATCAGAACTACAAGCAGCAATGGGAGGAGGGGCTATGGAAGAAGAAGGAATGGCAGCACCAACAGAAGGAATGGCAGCACCAGCACCAGAGGCTGGAGCGGGGATGATGGACCCAGCTATGGTTATGGCAGCAACATCTCTACTTGTAGAAGCAGGCTTACTGACCCAAGCAACAGACCAACTTACACCAGAAGTAGTAGCAGCACTCCAATCTCTAGTTGACAAGATACGTCCAGGGCTTTATGACTTGACCGTACCAGAAGAACTGATGGAGGTTATCAATGGACTCGCAAACGGAACAATTGGACTCGACGTTGGAGGAGACGCAGCAGCCCTCGGAGCAGGACCAGACGCAGGAGCAGGCCCAGCCGGACCTGCCGGAGCAGCCGGACCTCTCCTCTAATGAAGCGCCTACATCTGAAGATAGTGAAGACACTGTTAAAGCTGATGAAGTTGATAGTGAAAGCGTTGTTGAAGCAGGAGGAGAAGAGCAAGGAACTTCCGAAGAAGTAGAACCTGAAGCTCCTACGGAAGTAGAACCAGTAGCAACCGAGGCTGTAGAGTACGGAACTCTACAAGACGTAGCGGTTGCTCTAGACTCCATGTCTCCAGAGATTCGTGCACATGTTGAGCCAGTAATGAATCTGATTCAAACGGCACACGAAGATTACAAAGCCGCTGTTGACAAATACGAAGTTGCAAGAAAAGAACTTCAAGAGTTTGCTACAGAGATGAAAGACTTCGGTGTAGAGTCTGAAGAGGTGGTTCAACGGTTTGAAACACAGCAGAAGCAAATTAGAGTATTAAACAGTGCATGTGTTGATACAACATGGACAGCATTCTCTAGATTGCATCCAGAGTACTCTGGGCAAACAGAAAAAACTAAAACTATTTTTAGTGATGTTGTAGCGTCAATGTTGAACAAATTTCCCGGAGAATCAACACTTGACAAACTGGAAGAAGCATACAAGTACGCTCAGTATACTTCAGGAGAAACTGCGGCTAAGGCCCCCAAAGTAGAAGCCAAGAAGGAGGCTCCTGCTCCAGAGAAGGCTGCTCCTCCTGTAAACATTAACAGTAAGCAACAAGCACTTGTCACCGATGGGTCTAATCCCCTCTCTAACCCAGTGCTTGATGTTGACGACATGTCCTGGAACGAGATACTAAACCGTCATCTCCACTTGTTGTAATAGTCGTGGGGATGTTTAATAAACTTAGGAGTTTTAAATGGCCCTGTTAGAGTACGCAAGTTTTACAGTACCCGATGTCGTCAAGAAGTCAGTGGTATCTTTCTATAACCAAGACCCGCTTCTGCAAGCATTGCAGTCTCGCCATAAAGTCAAACGTTCTGGTGGCACTGAAGTTCGCATCCGTCGTGTTAAGTCAGCTCACTCACAAGTGACTGAGATCAACGCAACGAACATGAGCGTTCCTCTTTCAAAGACTGAGACTTTCGGCACACTCACAGGTGATTGGGCACGTTACATCAAGCCTATCATCCTTCCTCACTACGACCGTGATCGTATGCAGAGCAAAGAAGATCGTGCCAACTGGGTACGTGATACTACTGAAGCTGCAATGATGAGCCTTAAGAACGACGTTCTTCGTCGTTTATACGTTGGCGACCCAACTACAATAGCACTTTCTGGAATGGGAAGCTTGAACGGTCACTACGGTAACGGTACTTCTGCTGGTTTTGAGCGTGGCGCACTTGAGTTTAATACTCCTGGCGACCAAGCCACTTCGCCTAATAGCTACCTTGGCCAAGCTCGTGCAAACGATGCTACTGACCATGTGAACAACTGGCACAACCAGTACGTTCGTATGGGTACCGGTATCGGAACTGACTTTCTTAAAGCTGCTGAAGAAGTTAAAATTACTGCTGACAGCTTTGCAGACGATTCTGAGGGTATCTCTCTCGGTATCTTAAGCATTGCTGATCAAGTCGCTCTTGGTGAAGAAGTACGTTCTTACCCAGGTGGTTCTAGCAACGCTGCTGCAATCATGTACACACCAGAAGATATCAAAGCTGGTAAAGCACATCCCACAGTCTGGATGGTTGGCGGCGTTCGCTACTACAGCAACCGCTGGATGGCTACCGGAACTTCAACAACTGGCATGGGTGGCGAAATAGGTGCATGTTACCTTCTCAACCCAAACCAGATTGAGTACTGGGTCAATGCTAACAACGATTTCCGTGTAACTAAGTTCACTGATCATCTCGCAACTTCTAACCAAGATGCAGACATCGGTTACATCATCATGGAATCACAATTCGCTATCCCTAACCTAATGGCTAATGGCTGCGTGAGCCGCTAAGGAGTTTGACATGATTGGATCTGATATTTTCTTAAGTGAAGTGAGTACTACCAGTACGGAGCAACTTGCTCCTATGGGGACTGTACGCGCTTATATTGATACAACCTACGGCTTTCAACAGTACCGCATGGTACTAGCGACTATCGCGCTGGATGCAAACGTAGTGGTGGAATACTCTGACGGGCTAACCTCCGCAGGGGTTAAGGCATCTGCCGCTGGTCTCTCCGCTGTAAACATCGCTGGGATCACGCAAAACGCGATCCCAGTTGGTCAATACGGTTGGGTCTGCTGCTCAGGAACCTGTGTAGTCACTGCTGCTGCTGATGTCGCCGCTGGCGCTGCCGCTGTAACCGTTGGCACCGATGGCCATGTTGATGATACTGCGATCACAACCATAGAGGATGCTATCATCGGTGTCTTCCCAGCCATCATTGATGTCTCAGTACTTGCGACTGGACCGATCCGTCTGTCTGGCCTTCTGTAGCCAATAACTTAGTGGGGGCTTCGGCCCCTGCTTCTTTGGAGGCTTAATGCCAAGACCTATTAAGTACGCTACTGTTGGTTCACATAGTCTATCTAATACTGCTTCTGTAAGTGGTGCTCTAGTGGGTGATGGCTCTACTGGTTCTGCAACTCCTGGCGGGAGATGTCGTCTGGCTTCTTTGGAAGTCACCATATCAGGTGGAAGCCTTGCTTCTGCGGGGTCTGTACCCCAAATCTACCTAGCGAAAGACTCTGCTGGACTACATCCGATTACAGATTCATCTGTGGTCGGTAAGATAGGAATCGCTGCCGGAAACGCTGGTGGAGTTTCAGTTAGGCTTGAGCAAGATGCCTACATTGAAGGTTCTGTCTACGCTGTAGCGAAGCTTGCTAGTGGGAAAACCGGGACTGGCGTATGGAAATTAACATTCGTACAAGGCGGCTAGTTTGAACTGAGTATTACTCAGACGAGGCTTCCGCGTTACAATACACGGGAGCCTTTTTTATTAGGGAGAGAGAGATGGATTTAGCTGGTCTTAGATCACAAGTTATGGCTGTAACGGGGTACCCAGAGAGGGGTACAGTTGGCCAACAACGACTTAACACAGCTATAAACTACTCTTTGCGCCAGTTGTGGCGTGAGATGCCAGAATCTTTAATGAAGGAAGAGTTCCGTTTTAGACTTGAGCCGCCTGTAAGTATCAATACTATTTCAGTTATTTCCGCTGACCCGCTAACAATGACTGTCGATAGTGGGACTACTTCGTTAACGTCATCCACCTTTGCTACTGATGGTACACTGGTAGCCCGTTGGCTTGAGGTAAAGACTGGCTCTCGGTACGTTTACCGACGGGTCAAAGACGTATACTATGCGTCTTCTACATGGTACATCGTCATGGACAAGCCGTGGGAAAACACTAGTGATACTGGATTGACATACAGGATCTTCACAAAAGAGTACCCATACCCATCTGATGTACAGAAGATTCGCAAGGTTATGTATGACCCTGAGAACTCTAGTCACAAGATCACCTACTCATTGCTTGCTGATGAACTCTATGAGTGGCGACTGGGGCATGGTTTCAGAGACACTGGCGTACCACAACGTGCTGCCAGAGGAGACTTCTTCACTCTACCGTCACCGCATTATAAACCAGCAGTAAGCTCTTTATCGCAAGATGCTAGAAAGTGGGGGTACAACGGAGTTTCTGAAGACTTAGACTACGGACCAGCGGGAACGTTTAGCTACAAAGTAATGCACGTATGGGGAAGGCGACCACTGCTTGACCCTAGCCACCATCGACCATCTACTCCAGGATCAGGAGGAACACTTGCTCCATTCTATATGTCATCTCCGTCAGAGGCATCTGATCAAATCACAACCACTTGGGGTGGTGGTGCAATACAAATAACTACTCCAGATGTCGATTATATGAGCGGGTACGCACACGACACCTCGTCAGCCACAAAGTCCTACCAGCATAACGGAGTAGAGAAGTGGATATTTAGAGCACGTCATGCAGCAACAACAGGATCAACCAATCACCCAGATGTTGAAACCGATGGAATCTACTACCTATGGAAGGTAGTAAAAGGATGGCAAGCAACAAGTACATCGGAGACTTTCGATGTGGGTCAGTCAGACCCTGTAGATAAAACTGTGCCCTTAAAGGACGTACACGGCCATTTTCACATCCGATTCGACTCTTACCCTGAATCATCTGTTGATATGCTCATGAGCGTCATTAGAAGGCCAGATACGCTTAAGTATGACACAGACGTATCACGGGTACCACCAGAATGTTATGGGGCATTAGTAGACCTTACATGCTCATACTTAGTAGGACGTAGAGATGGAGAACCTAAACGGGAAAGTTACTACTTCGGCAGGTATCTTGCAGAGGTTGACCGACTACGTGGACTCTACACCTTCTCTGGCTTTCAGAATCCCGCTTTCGGGCCGGGTCTCGGTACTGGTGCGAGTGACGAGGGTCGCAATTACGAAGTCAAAGAAGGCTAGTCGTGTTTAAAGATTACGCTGCAAAGGCTATTACAGCCAAAGTTATGAGTGAAGTCCCTATTTCGGATGGGGATAAGGCTTATAGGATTATTAACTTTGATGTAGACCAGCAGGGCTTTCTTAACTTTAACTTTAGGCTTATGCCGCTTATACCCGACGAGTGGAACCCTCCACCGGCTGTAGTTATTGGAGCGCCAAGCCCCCCATCAGCATTTTCAGGAGTAATTGGTTTTGCGCAAGGTCTATTTGATGGAGGAGTTCGTCCTGAACTGTTGTTTCTTACTACTAGTGGTGTTTTTCGTTACACTCCTTGGCTTAGAGAAAGTGGCTCATCTGGCAATAGGGGCCTTGAAGAGCAATTTACGCATGTAAACCGTACAACATGGACCGCTAAAAGCGTTAAACCGCAAGATGAACAAAGATTCCCACCACAAAGTGTTCAAATTGGGGACAGGATATACTTCAACTTTGGAGATGGTGGAACTACTTGGGTATGGAACGGATGGAAACTGCGTCCATTTGGATTTACAGCAGCGCCAGCCTCTCCTGCTGTATTTGGTCCGAGTGGAGATGCCACCGACGCTGCCTCTACTGGCTTTTCTGTGCAAGGAAGAATCGGTACACTAACTTCAAATCAGCTTTTAGACACTAATCCCACAACAACGGTTGTAAAAGGATCGCATGGAGTAAAAGAAGGCGAGTGGAAGTACTCTGTTGCCTTTGAAAACGAAGATGGTGCGTACTCTCAAAGCTCCCCACTTAGCAATAGCGTTACTTTAGATGCAGCAACAACATCAACGACTTCTGACTCTGAAGTTTATCGACGTGCTTTCTGGATAAAAGATATTCCGCTTGGTCCCATCGGGACTGTTGCTAGAATCTTAATTAGAACGCCCGATATACGGAACGCTACCATCGCTGGTGGTGACCACAGGCCACGTTTCCTTACAAGGATACCCAATAATCTATCTGAAGAGTGGATAGACAGTACCCCAGATGGAGAACTTGGTTCACCTTGGGATGACCGAGAGGCTGTGCCTATAGGGACGTACCTAATGGAATCATTTGCAGGTTCTTTGTTCTTAATGAGGACGGATAGCCACCCATACAGAGTATGGTGGTCGGAACAGACATCTCTGTTTGGCTCAACGCCAGAGAGTTTTATGAGGAATCATTACCTCGATGTAAGCCCTGCAACTGGCGGGATTACAGGCAGTCAGGCTGTGCTGTCTAGCAGTGGAGACACAGCATCTCCGACACTTCTAGTGTTTAAAGAAAAAGGAACACACTTTATAGCAGGGTCTTACCCAGATTTCAAAGTTGGTACGTTGCATAAGCAAGCAGGATGCGCGGGTCCGTCTCTAGTACAGTCTGCCCCAGATGGCACAGTCGTTTGGTACGGAAACGGTTCCTTTTGGGGCTTCGTTCCAGAGAAAGGACAGATTGTAGATATTGGAAAGCCGATCAAAAAGAGACTTTCTCGCATCAACCACCGGTCTGCAAGGAAAGGAGTCTCCTGGGTAGACCCGAACGCAGGGGAACTGGTGTTTGCCCTGCCAACAGATGACTCTAATGTTCCGGATACTCAGTTTATCTGGGACCACAGGTTCACAGGCTGGAGAGTCAAGGAAGACCTTACGGTAAAGGCAGCATTACCTCTTATAGATTCAGATATCATACTGATAAGCGGTAACTACACTTCACCAGACGGAAAAGCAATCGGTGAGAACGTATATGCCTACGGCAATTCATACACAGGATACTCTGTATCTAGCCCCACAGCGGTTTACCAAAGCGGTTGGGCATCTATGGGAGAAATTGGACCTACCATGCACACACTATCAAATGTAAACGACCTCATAGTCATCTTAAAAGAATCTTGCTCAGGGACTGCAACTGTTTCCAGTTACCAAGACTGGGATGCAGATAACAGTATTGAATCAGGAACCATATCTACTGCTCACCCAGAAAATGACGACATCCCATACTACGATGCAGCAAATTATGACACAGATGTATACCGAGAATTACGGACATATTCTGACCGCGTTGCTCTCAGCATAGCTTCTGCCTCTGTTTTCCAAGTCAAGATTGAATCAAGCAATCCAATCTCTCTTTTAACGCTAGACGTATACGGACCGATGGTCGCATACCCTGGCGGGAGGACTCCTCAGTAATGTCTACCTATCTACCTAAAGGGCTAAAGTCTGGTGCGGTAATAGACCCAGATGAGTTGGGAGATGAGTTCATTAGAGCATCTAAAGTTGCCTCTGACACAACTCAAAACCAGTGGAGTGACGCATCATTCCAAGATGCAACAAACTCTAAGATTAATCTGCTTAAAGCAGGCACTGGAGTTATTGCAACTGAGGTAAGTCAGGCCGCCCTTCTACGCACAGGAGGGACTCCGGGATGGGGAAACGATCCGGGGCAGGCCCCAGACCTCACTGTGGCATCAGGCTCTGCCGAACTGTACCATATCCCCTACAACAGCGGGTTCTCAACGATCACAGGCACACAGGATATGGAAATAAATTGGACATCCAAATATCCAGAACTAGTCTTAGTTGCGTTCTCATACCAAGGTATCCGTAAAAGGTATACAGATTTTGATGTTTACAACTCAGGGAGCGACCATGTTTTCCCACAAACTCAAATCAGGATATCATTAAACGGAGGCACTATCATTGGGACAGGTGCTTACGACCACCCCCATGACGGTGCCCTGCGTGGGCAAGGGATGCAAAATCGCCCTGTTCGCACGACTACATTAGGGATGACACTAGTGCCGCCAGGGTCACATTCTGTTATCGCAGAAGCAGCGCAACCACAAGCCTACGGAACGGCGTTAGGTGGAAGTAGTGCTGGAAGCGTAACTGCTTTTGACAACCCTCCAGACGAAGGTGTTTGCATAGGACACCGTACTCTTATACTTTTGCGTTTTCCAAAAGGAAAGCTTATCGGAGGATAGATGGCTGTATCAAAACCTACTTCTGGCTCTACCATTACGCCAACTAGCGTTACGGATATGTACGACTCTGTGAAAGATGTCGTAAATGCTGTTCCTGTTTCTTCTGTCGGAGAGTCAGCGTTTGGACCGCATGTTTTACCGTCTTGCATCCCAAACCTAGTAGGGACAACTACTTCTGGAGCAGTTAACTCTGCTGTCGCAACAGCAGACGCTGTTACTATAACCAAAGCTTCTCATAACGTAATGTTGCTAGAATCAGAAGGAGATGTCGTAACATCTACCCCGTGGGCAACAGTAGTCGAAATCACTAAAAGTGGTGGATACGTGCTTCCCCCATGCAAAGTTTTAGTGATGTTTGATGCTAGAATCTCTAATATTGTCAAGGCGCACACCGCTGACGACCAGATAGGGCAAGCATGGTTTTCTGTCTACTATACAGCTAATTACGGGGCATCTGACGTAACTGAATGGGAAACTAGAAATATGGGAATGGTGTTTACTGCACCCAGCATATCTTCGGATTCAACATTGTTAGCGTCAAGCACAATTGAAGAGCCAGTTTCTTGCTGGTTTTTGATAGACAAGTCAGCTCTGACTGAAAACTGGACTTTAGTTAACATCAAAGCCGTTGGCGCTGTTGGGACAGGGGCACAAGCCCTTTCGAGAAGACCGACGAGCGTGACGTTCACAAGTGCGAACCTCTCATTTATTGCTTTGCATAAGGATTCATAATGCCAACTATTCCTGATATGCCCATAGCATCTGGTAGCAACGTGTCTTTAGACACGATCTATGACTTTGGATTATTTAACCCAGAGGTCACACCAGATACATTAGAGATACTAAACGGTGGACTAGACTCAGAGAACTTTGCTGGAGGAGATGGCTCTATCACTCCTAGAATGTGTCAGTTCGGCTCGTTTGCAATCGGTTACTTTTCTGGCTTTACTCGAACAGACAAGATTTACGCACGACAAATGTCTACAGATTTGTCTGGGAACTCGAACCAAAAGCACGTCCACACACAACTATCTGCATCGATACACATACCGTGGGCACCTTCTGCTTTGATATTTGGGTATCAAGGTTGGTTTCAGCAAGACGCTACAGTATGGGATCTGAATGGCACTCCTGTTACTGAGGACTGGACATTAAAACTTTATCGAAGAGACTCTAATGGGACGGACGGAGAGGTCGTAGGGACAAGGGCTAGTTTACCTTGGGGCCGAGTTACGGATGATGCGCCTACTGCATCTGTAAGTGATGCCGCTGGAGAGCAACAACAATTTTCCTGGCGTTACGTCAATAAACACAAAACAATTACAAACGCTGCCGCAGGCTTTCATGAGTTTGAGTTGCAGGTTTTTACAAGCAACAAGGCTCCCGATAGGGAGATCGCTAAACTTAAGACCATCATAGGTGGGTTTTTCGTGTTAGCAATACGTTAGGAGTTTGTCATGAGTTGGTCTGGAGCAACAGCAGGTGCAATAACAGGAGCACAAATAGGGTCTGCAATACTTCCGGGTTGGGGAACCGCTATCGGCGCTGGGCTAGGTGGCTTGGGTGGATGGTTTACGACAAGAAGAACTGGAGCAGAGAAATCACTAGAGGATTTCTATGCGCAGTTAGGTCAAGGCATGTCTCCAGAACAGGCTGCACAAGAAAAATCTATTGCAGCAAGTAAGGCAGAAGCAGCAGAGGCAGAGAATAGAGCGAAACTAATTAAACGTGGTGGAGCCAGCACGAGCGGTATCGCTTCGGCTAATGCACTGCAAGCAGCGCAATTGGCCAGACTCGCTAAGACTGAGGGTGAAGGCAAACTAGCGAAAGAGCAAGCCGAGCGAAGTTTACAAATGAAAATTGCAGGGATGCAGGGAACGGCTTCTATTGAACAGCAAAAGAGACTGGACAAAGAAAAGGCTGCGAATCTGCTTCTTACTTCAGATATAGGCACAGATACTTTAAGTACTTTGGGCGAGAACCTTTCACAGATAGGATAACTGACAATGGCTACCCCAAAAACAGCAGGCTTTGGCGCAGGTTTATTCGGAAACAGCAAAACCTCTACAAGCCAACCAGGAACGTTTCCTCTAGGTGTTGGTGGCGGCATTGCTCAGATGATCGCTTCTCGTCGGGAAGGCCAGTATGCCTTCATGTCTCCTGCTCAACAGACTGCAATGCGCAATGAATTAGAGCTGAGTCTAGATGAGTTAGACAAGGTGGAGCACGAATGGCGGTTGGGTCTAGTTAAAGACAAAGACTCTAAGTGGGACAAGTTGTTCGAACTGTATAAGGCAAAAGCAGATATTGCAAAGGCTGCTGGCCAGCAGGCGATAATGAAGCAGGGGACTCTAGTGGGTGCGCTCGGCGTGATGGGTGTTGACCCTTTCTCTGCGGCGATAGTGGGTAACGATGTGAACACGATTGATGGGGTTCTCAAGCTAACCACGGGAGTAGGCACCGCAATGACAGGACTTATCCCGACGGGAGGGTTTGATAAAGCCGCTGTAAGGGAGTTCCAGAAGTCAGGCGACAACCGGGCGAAGGCGCAGTGGATTTCCCAAAAGATTGGCAAGCCAATTGAGGCGTTTGCTGATCAGGCTAGAGACTACGGCAGCAGGATTCAGGTGGCTGGAGGATACGGGAGGCTGGCTACTACAGCGATGGTCCAGAGACAGGTTGGAAATCTGGTAACCAGTGATCTCTCAAAGTTCCTTCTTAATGCGATGCCAGACAGCACCGTTCAAGAACGGCTAGAAGTACAGCGTATCTTTATGGAAAAGCATGTAAGTAAGGGTAATGCAGACTGGGGCAAGACGGATACCGATGCTGTCATGAACGATAGAACAGATCTGGATAAGCAAGTAACACAAAAAATTCGTAGCTCCGATTACGTTCATGATTACATGAAAAGGGCCGGTGGCTTCGATCAAGGGACAGACGATGCCGAAGAACTTGAAAGGATTCTCAATCTCCCTCCGGATGACCCCACTAGCCCCATGAGCGACGTGGTGCCGCCTGATTACATGGTAAATAGAAGGGCCACTCTTGAGGCCCAGTTAGCCAGACTAGAGTGGAGTGACCCTTACGCAGACCAAGTTATACGTGTCGCTGAATTGGAAGGCTTTGACCAGTACAAGGCAGCACTAGGAATAAAAGGTACCAGCTACGAGTCAAACCGTAAAGCAGCTATGATCTTGGCTAAAGATCCGGGAGCAGCAACTGCCGCTTTCAAGTTTTACAAGCAAGCAAAGCTTAATGGTGTTCCTGAAGCAAAACTAGATGTAATGTACCGTCAGTACCTCGTAAAGAGTGGGGCACCAGAAGGGGGCCTGTTCGGTAAAAAGTTCGACTCGGAAAGTGTCAGACGTGCAACTCTAGCAGGGATGTCACCTAGTGAAGTCACAAGTATCGGAGCAACCATTGGTAACTATCTAGAGACGGGTGAGTTCCAGTACATAAAGCCTCCTTTTGCTACCAGATACCAAGAGTTCAAAGACTCTTTGATAGAAAAGTACGCAGACGAAACTAATGCTGAAGCCAAAACACTTCTTATGGAAGTCGATGTTGCTGCTTGGTTGGGTAAGCAAGATGCAGCCGAGCTTGATTCCGACGAAGGTGCTGGTGTTATCTCTACAATCGAGAATGAAACCACCAAGGCTGTTCAGTGGCATAACAATATGCGATCTCTAGCCGAAGGCGGCGGGGGAGTAAGGTTTAAAGACGAGCAAGAACTTCTCTCTGAAGACCTTAAGCACTGGGAGGAAGTATCTGGCGTTGACACCTCTGAAAAAGCAGAGGCTGCTCGGAAGGCAGCAAGAGCCGTCGCTGCTGACTTGGGTGGTGAACGGCCAGAAGGAGTGATGCCAACGTCAGGGGAAGCACAAGAAGCATCAGAGACATTCGGTGTAGAGCCTGAACCACCTGTAACTGCTGAAACTGATACTCCAGTAAACAAGGGTGATAGCAAGGCAGAGGCTAAACGTAAGGCTATATCAAGAAACTTAGGCTTGAGGCCTGTGGTAGACGACTCTGAGGCAGAAGAAGCGAAGAGGCTCAAAATATCTAACAATCTTTTCTAGAAGTAAGGACTAAAAAATGGCAGATAAATCATTTCCCCACACAATGGCTGACGGGACAGTAGCCAAAGTTACGTTCAAAGGCGATACAGCATTTGTTGATGGCACAAAGATGAATGCGGCTGACTCGGCGACGTTGCTTAGTATGTACGCAGAGCCAACTGTTGCATCCGGCCTTTCCCAACGAGCACTATCAGATATAGTCGGACCAGCTATTGCTGAGGCAGCAGAGAGGGACAAAGGAAAGATCATTGCTCTAAAGAGACTTTACCAGTTTGGCAGTAAGCCGACATACGCTGGGGGCGAAAAGCCGGGGATGTTTTCCGGCGGTGGGTTGCCTGAGAAATGGGACGCATCTGAAGATCCAAGATTTGCTCGTTACAAGGCGAGGCTGCAAACGGCTGATAACGTCCCCGATTCCATACGATTATTTAGTGATATGGTTGCCGATAAAAACCCTGCTGTCTCTGCGTTTGCTATGGATCGGTTAGACCTCCTTACCAACATTATCTATCGTGGCGGTAACGAAACCGATGGGGTTCCGGGGGTCAGCACTAAAGCAGGGGCCGGTGGCTCCATTATAGGAAACAAAGAATGGTGGACCTCACCCGGAGGTATGCACATAAGCCTTACTCCAGAAAAAGGTTCTTTGCAGCACAGGGCGGCCTCTGCGCAGCATGGCGCTAAAGGTGCTGATGAGCTTGAGAGGCAGAAAAAGAAAGCAAAAGAACAGTACGAAAGCCCAGAACCTGAAAAAGAAACCTACGAACTGTAGCCCCCAGAGGAACTAATGGCCGAGGAAGAAGGCAATAAACAAGCTGCTATCTCTTCAGATGAAGGGATAAATCAAAAGCAGTGGTTGAACGATGCTGACTTGGGTGCTCCACAGCTGCCCAGTCTGCTTTCGGACGAACAGAAGGCTCGCCTTACCGACCCTAAACAAACTTACCATAAGGATAAGGCTGCTGGGCGCAACCTCCGAGCCACTGAACCACGGTACCATCCTGCAAGTTGGAGGGAACTCGGTGGGAGCATGTTGTCCACTCCTGAGAGACGGGAGGAAGCATCAGACGCCTATAAACTGGCTGAGCTATATCCTGAGCACAGAGACTTCTACATGGAGATTGCTGGTGCTAACGCTATCGGCCAACGAGACCTTCTAACATTTGAGGACATAGAAGAAGCAGAGTCTCCGTCTATCTGGGAAAACATAGGGACAGCCTTAGAGCCATTCCTAACCCCACAACGGATGCTTTGGTACTCTGGACTTAAGTTAGGAGAACTTCTTCCAGATCCCGGCAGTATGTTCGGTGACGCTGTGCAAGATGTTGTTGGTGTAATCGGGGCACCGTTCTTATTCGCTACAACAGGTATCTTAGAGGCTGGGCCTATGGCCTATGAAAGCCTATTCGGAGAGGGGGAGACGCAACGGGATGATCACTTCTCAAGTGGGAAACCGCCAGCAGAGGAGCTGGCTTTAACGTTTAGAGATATGGTTGAGAATCTTTATGGAGATGTTTCTACAGGAGAACTAGCGGCTAAGGCCGAGGCAAACATGAGACCTTGGCTCTGGGGCGACTGGAGTACTGCACCTGCTCCGACGGGAACGTCGATTCTCGACTCAATGATGTCCTACGAGGAAGCAGAGTACCTGTCGCAAAAAGGAGAAACCCGACAGTTAAGAAAGTTTGGGGACTGGATGAGTAGCGACACTGGTCGCATGGTGATGGGTCTTTCAATGGAGCTAATCGCAGATCCTCTCTGGTTCACTGGCCCTATTGGTAAAGGCGGTAACGTTGTTGCGCATGGCGATAAACTGGTTCGCGTAAGCAAAGTTTTAACGAAAACAGCAGGGAAGCTGCGCACACTAAACCCTAAGTACTCTAAGAATGACTTTACTCATTCGTTGATCCATCTTGTTGAAGGAACTGACGAGCAAATAAAAACAGCAGAGCTGTTGCTAAGTAACCATAGTGCAATGGCGAGAACTCAAATAAAAGCTCTTAACAGGGAAGCAGAGCTTGCAAAGAATGCTTTAAAGACAGACAACCCAGAAGACCTCAGAAAGGCAGTCAGGGCTATTGCAGACGAAAAGATAGACGCACAGAAAACAATAAGCGCCCACCATGAGATACTAGCCACAAAGGGTGCCAAAGAAAGAGGGAAGCTTTTTGCTCAGCAAGAAACTGAAAAGATTAGGCTTATAGCCAGTGACCCTGCTAAGGCTAAAGTATGGCTTAACCGTCAGGTAAGAGACCTTCCAAGGCGAGCTAAGGTGTACCAAGGTCTTTCGGACGATATTGGAAAGATAGTGGGAGATATCTCTGATGCGAGAAAGTTAGGCGGCAAAGCAGGCAAGAAAGCACTTTCTAAGTTTGCAGGAAAAGGTGGCAGGTGGGCGGTACATATCCCGCTTACAACCAAGCATGGCTTCCTTTTAGAGAAGGGAGCATTTGAGTCTGTAACCGAACTTATGCGTAAGGTTGGCCCAATTGATAACATGATGGATAACTTCGCTGTATCCGCTTTGAATAATACAGTAAAAGTAGCAAGAGAAGCATCTCCAAATATATCAACGCTCGATGCGCTTGGTGGTAGCCAAGCAAAACTTGCAGCATACACCATGATGAATGCCACACAAAGTCTAGCCCTTATCCCCTTGGCTAGTTGGGATGTGTTTAGACGCGCTTTGGGTACTAGGTACTTACAGCCCATGACTCAATCCCTCCACCTAAGAGGGGCTTCTGAGAGTGGGTTCTTACCGGTACTCGGTGCAGGTACAAAAACCATCCAGCGCATAAAGAAGGTTCACCCGAAGGTATGGGAGCAGTACCAAGAAGGTCTTACCAAGATGATGGAGGGCTACACTGGGCTTGAGACACAACTAAGAGGTAGAATCCTTAGACTGTTTAAACTAGCAGGTCAAACAGCAGATACACGTCGGAAGAAGTCAGCAGCGGAAGTTGCTCGCCTCACTGCGTTGCGTGGCAGGTCGACTGATCCTGTACGGATAGCAGAACTAAACTTTGAAATTGACAGAGCAAAGATGTGGGGGAACACTAAAGAGTACACAATTAAGAACATCATGAATGAAGCCGGTTCCGCTTTGGAGGAAGGCGCAGGTAAACTCGAAAAGCTATCTGACGACGCTCTTGAGGTCGGCAAGGGTGCTAGAGCCATCATTGATGCAATCCTTAACGACCCAACAATCAAAGCAGGAAAGCTAGAAGTAGAGCAAGCACTTGTGGCTATGGCTCGCCTTGCAAAAGGCAGCAATATAGAAAAAACAAGGATTCTTGGAGACTTAAAACTTATAGAAGAAAAACTTTCTACTATGAATCTAGCAAAAGAGGTTGCTACACGTAAGATGCGCAGGGCTTACACTGCCCGATTAGCAGAACTTCGCTCTGCCACAAAAGTAATTGAAACAATAAGGCCAGAGGCTCTTACCTCCGCGATTCAAAGGATGATTGAAACCCCAGAGAGTCCAGCAGATCTGCTCAATGACTTTGTAAGGATCTTTGGAACTGAGGAGGCGGCACGTTCTGTACTTCGTAGTACAGCAATAGCGATGGGTAACAACAATGAAGCCACCGCTATGCGGATGTTCGCTGAAAAAATTGCAGGTGACTTACCGACTGAAGTTATAAAGGATTCAGAGAAATTAAGAGAAGCGATTGGTCGTGGAATCAAAGACTACCTTTCTAGCCTGAAATCAGAGTCTGCTAGACTACACAACTCATGGGTGCAAGGCAGCTCTAAAACTAAAATTGGGCAAAGGGAGTTCTTCCCTGGAATGAAGTCTGATGACTTCGATGACCTTGCAAACTCTCTCATTGAAAGGGAGATTTTATCTTGGAAGGTCTTAGTCCCATCGAGTGAACGAGCAGCGTTTGAGAAGTGGGCCAGCAGAGGCCAAGTCCAAGAAGAAAACATACTAGCCATATTGGATAAAAGGGCACCTATTGTTAGCGCAGGAAGTGAACACTGGCAAGATGCTTTTGGTTTCTACAGCAGGGCTAAAGCATTAGAGCAAGTGAAGGTAACGGCTAGGAAGTGGGCCTCCTCCACAGATAAAGTCTCTGACATCCAACGACAAGTGCTACCGATTGCGAGTAGGGGGTCCAAGGAGGAGATGTACCGTGTTGCAGATGCCGCTGTAGCGGAGGGTGCTACCGTCTCAGATAGGTACATTGAACCTTCTCGCTGGCGCAGAAAGCCTAAGCCTAAGCCAGAGCCAAAGCATGTGCCTGTGCAGGCTATCCCAGATAAAGATTTATATGTCCCAACTCCAGAAGAGTTGGCCGCTGAGTTGGAGTTTGAAACTAATCTTTTAGCCCTTAGAGACAAGTTTACCAGAGTCTTTGATGACAAGAAAGTAGATAACAGCAAGTTTTTAGAGTCTTTAGGTTTAACAAAGAACGAACTACAAGATCTAATGACCGACCTGTATGGTAAAAGCCATTTAAAGTCTTTGGCTGCAAAAGAGACACTGCGGAAAATCTTTAGAGAAAAAGCTGTCATACAGCCTCCTGGTCTTAGTACCAAAAAAATTGACGTAGACTTTGATCTTATTGCGCAAGACCCAAACCTAAGCGTTGCGGCTGTACAAAAGAAAGTAGGAGAGAGTGCAGAAATACAAATAGGACGCGCTCTGTTTAGAGATTCAGATTCTACAATTGTAGAAACAACAATACTAACTCCGAGCACCCCGCCTAAAAAGCGTATTACTGACAAAGAGTTTATAGAAAAACAGTACAAAATTACGGGTAATCGCAAACTATTCAAATTAGAAAAAGGTGATGAATACCTACCAGACCCAGTACTTGACTTGCTGGATGAAATCGGAGACGTGCCCGTCTTTGTTCACGACGGTAAGTACCGACTTACTGGGCGTAGTTCGCTTGCACTTGAACATTGGCCCAAACCAAAGCCAACAGAATCCATATACTATTTCCCGAAACAAGAAGGGCCACCAGGCTATAATTTCCTAAAGGGTGAAGCTACTCCTGTGGCTGGTAGGCCAGTTGACCTTGGGGTCAAAGATGGTAGAGAATACTTTGTATTCAAACAAGTCTACAATTCCAAATCAAAACAAGGTGCCCTAAAGCAAGGTGACGAGGTAACCGGTCTTCATGGCGGTATAGACGATATAGAGAAAGGCCCATTAATGGAGTCTGGCTTTTCTGGCGCAGCGAAAGGAGAGGCAGAGGGTGTCCATGTTCGTATCATCCATCGTGGGGAGGATCTAGAAGAACAGCTTATGGTTCCTATCCTAAACAAAAAAGAAAAGTTGCAACCGGGATACGGGACCGGAATCCACTACGTGCAAGTAAGAAGTAAAGAAGAACAGGTTGCAGCAGTAGAAATATCTGGGATGATCAGAGCCGGGAGGGAGCGTCTTGCGAGAAAGCGTTTTGAGAAGGGGCCAAACTTTGCGGAGTATCAGAAAGTTACCGGCGAACTAAACGATCAGCGAGTTATCTTACAAAGCAACATACAGAAGAAGATAGATCAGCTAGAGAAAGCTCTCTCAAAGCTAGAGCGGAGCAGGGCTGGGGCACTAAGAGCAAGCTTGGCTGACCGGCCTGCTATCTATAAACGAATAGATGGTAAAGAAAAAGAGATTAATTTAAAGCTTAAGCCTCTGCTCGCTAACAAAAGAAAGTTTGTTGAAAAAAAGATAACCCCATTGGAAGGAAGGCTCAGTACGCTTAAGCCGCCTCCAGTTGCCGCAGGCAAGTCGACAGAAAATGGTGTCCTTCAGGTTGTTGGCCACGAAGTTGAAATTAGCTCTATGCTAGAAAGGCAGTTCTTTGTCTATATGGACAAGAGCACCAACAACTGGCATGTAGTAGACACTACTACCGGAGCTAGGGTATCACAAGGCCACAACTCTAATAGCGCAGTATCCGCAGCCAACCACCTCATCGAGGAAGAGGGCAGGATAAGCTACTTCAACAAACTTGATGGAAGCCCTAGTTTGTGGGGCTTTGGAGAAAAGCAGGTCAAAAAGGTCTTCACTGGGAAACCGGAGTGGCGTGTAAAAGATGTTGCATCAGGTCTTACACGCGGCAAAGGCCCGACTAGAGAAGCAGCGATAGATGCCGCAAAGAATAAAACGAACTCCAAGTTCGATTCGTATGTAGCCCAAGAACAAGCAAAGCCAAACTACAGGCCAGTGCTTAGAGAAGTTAGCCGTGAAGAGCAGGCCAAACTTCCTTGGCAACTTTATCTTGAACAATCAGGCAAGCCCCACGGGAATCTCTGGGGTGGGAAAGTTGCTTTGGCAAGGACGAAAGAGCGAACTGGCAAAGCATTAATGCCTATTACTAAGGAAAGGATTAAGGAAGCACAAGAACTTGGTGCCACGTTTATACTTGGAAACACCAAGCATCTTGACCGCCAACTTGCTTTGTTCTTAGATGAAATCGGCGCAAACTACACAGTATACCATGCTGGAGATGTACCAATCGTTACTCGCCCAGTGGCTAGGCTTGAGTCTAAAACTTTGGAAGCGATAGAGTCAGCATCCCCACGAAGGCCATTCTCTAGGTATCTCCTTGATGAGTTGCGTGTCCCAGAGAAGCCTAAGCGCCCACCTCTAAACGAGTTCCCTGAACCTGTCTCAGCGTTTAACCCTATGGTGAAGCGCAAGGTTTACCGAGAAGATGGTGGCCAAGTAGTTGATGTTGCCAAGGTGGTAGACGATCTTGACCCTGCGGTTAAATTCAAGTTAGAAAAAGCAACTGAAAGAGCAGCAAGTGGAATAGATAAACTGTTGCCTTCCTTCCAAAAAGAGTTCTCAGTCTTTAAGGAAGCCAATATCAAGGATATGAATCCTAGATTATACAATACGACCCCTACTCCTGATGGTTTACTTTTCTCCGTATTAGAAACCTTGAAGAAACTTTCTGGTCCAAGTCGCAGGAATCCATTCCCCGATATGGACAGTCTTTCCGACCTCGAACTCTTACTCAGAGACCTTGACTCTTTTTCTTCTGGACTAGGGAAACAGTTCAAAGCCAGTGATTCTTTGTCGAAGAAAATACGAGCCGCCAGTAAGAAACTTAACCAAGTCAAGAACGCTACAGGTGGCAAGAAACATGGGCCATTGGGCCTGTTCCACGACGAGTTCGTACAGATTTTAAAAGGTCTTACTATTGGTGGCAAGCAAGGCTCCGCAACAATTAAAATTGCACTACGCAAACTACAAAGAAAGTATGGTAAGGATCTGAAGTTAGCCCTACCTAGGCATGGAGAAGCAATACGCAGACCATTGGGACCAAGCCTGTTCGATTCAGCATCAGTAGCTCGTAGAATACGTCAACTTGATGATGATACCGTCTTGGAGACCCTAGCATCACTAGTTGTAAAAGACGGTATTAGCGATGCTAAGATGAGAGGCTTGCTGAAGAACATTTATAAGAAGTCTAATGCGCGTAAGACGTTATCGCAGGCTACAGAAGAGACCTTACTAGCAGATATGACAAAGGTTAAGTCCGACCTACTTGAGGTTTCAAGGGTCAAGTTTGGTGTATCCAGTAAGACTGGAAAGTTTTCAAGAGGCGATATCGCAACGAAGATCTTTGCTGATGTAAGGAAAGAAAACAAACTTATTACCGATAAGCACAACAAATTAACCGATGAGTACCTTGGTAAAATGAAGGAACTCCGCACTGCTTTGAATAAGAATATTGAACCTAAGACTATCGGTGACCGAACCAGAAAAGGTTGGGAGAACAGGCTGTGGAACCAGTTTAGTGCTCTGTCAACAAAGCATGGGCTATCAAACCAAGACCAGTTGTTTGCAGCATTTTCTGTTCTAAGCGAAATGCCTCGCAATATCTCACCAGACATGATGAAAAACCTTACAAGCAAGTACCCTAACGTCATTGGCCGACGCTTTGGTGACATAGAGAAAGACCTTGCTCCTGTAATGGAAGAGTTAGAGAGTCTAATTAAGTTCTATGAACTAGAGTACTCCGATAGAATTTGGGATATTGTCCGTAGCCCAGAGACTATGATGGAGCGTTGGGGGGTGCTGGACTTTGTTCCGCACACGTTCCATGCTGGGACAGATGAAGTCTCTTTACAGTTAAGTATGGCTGGGAAGTCACAACTCGGAAGCGGTAAGGGTATACATGAGATGTTCTTCCGTCAGATGGACGCAGCAAAGGGTCGTAAGATCGCTGGCTCCATCAATGAGATCAATGCCTTTAACCATGCAAAAGAAGGTGCTGTTGACTTGATCAACCTTGAGCCTGCTCTGCTGTGGGGCAGGTATGCACAAGTAAACCATGCTTTAACCAACGATACCTTTATACAAACACTTATCTCAACGGGCGTTATACGCGGTCTTCGCAGTGGCGATGCCACCATAGCCAAAGACTACGGTATTAGCCTTACTCGTGGGGACGGTCTTGCTAAGACTGCCGATGAGATTGCGTTGGAACTAGACATGGTGCCTCTCTTTGACCGGTCTGTCCAGACTGAAGAGATGAACAGGTTTATGATGCTCACGCTTGACGATCTCCTGAACACCTACGCAACGTCTCCCGGAAAGGTTGGACACCAAGAAGTATCAAAAGCTCTTGAGCAAGTTGCTGACTCCCTGCAAGAAGCGTCAAAAGAAAAGGGTTTCGCTAACTGGATGAACACATCCAAGAATATAAATGCTTTGCGCAAACTTGAGCAGACATCTCTTAGGCTAAGGGCTGCACAGGCGGCAGAGGGTGCAGACTTATTCAATCCTCGTAAACGTTACGACGAATTACTTAAGCCTGAACTGGCTAATCAAGTAGCAAAGTGGGATGCGACAGAAGGTATAAAACTAAACAATGCTCTACCTGATGATGAGTTTAATGCAGCTAGAAAGATAGCGTTATCCAAGTTAGACACGCAGGTCTCACGTAAAATATGGGATGATGTCTCTGCGGAAATGAACGCACTCCGCTCGAAGTACACTCCGAATGCACCTAAGACACAGGGTATGCATCTGTCAGCATACTATGACCCAAAGGCGGGGCTGTGGGAAATGTACATGCCAAGGGGTGTCCACCAGAGCATGAAAGAAGTCATTAACATGGACCCTAGATCACATGGGCTTGTCGGTAGAGGATTAGAAAAGTTTAATAACTGGTGGAAGACCCGTGTTACCGTCATTGCGATTGCGTTCTCTACACGTAACTGGGGTGCAAACAATGTTTCTATGGCCTTTGATCTCGGCCCTCTGGGAGTACTTAATCCTAAAACACACATGCAAGGTCTTAAGTTATCCAACGCAGTCCGGTTCTACGACGAGTTTGGCAGTTTAGAAAAAGCATCAAGGGCAGCAAAGAAAGCCCTCCCTAGCGATGCTACACTCTCAGAAAAAGCAAAGCATGCCGCCTTACAAAGTGGCTTTAGATTCGGTGGGCTGCAAGGTCTACTAGACAATGGTGTTCAGTTAACAGACGACCTATGGATGCCTATTGATGAACTAATGGAGCGCATGACTCGTACTGGTGTAGTCAGTCCAGCCTATACCCAAGTGGTTGACATTAACGCTATGGAACAAGCAATGTCTCACATGCATTTGCATGGTGGTGCTCTTGCTGATGGGACGACAGCCGCTAAACTTAAGAAGTACGCCTCGAACATTGAGGATGCAGTGCTCGTTACCGTTCCTACCATGATGACTGGCGGTGTGCCTGTCGCTATGTCCAAGAAGGTTGGTGCAGAGTTTGCCCGTGGTGTTGAAAACCAGTCTCGTATATTCAACTTCCTTTCTAACATTAAGAAAACAAACAACTGGGACGATTCGGTAGCACATGTAAACAAGTTCTTGTTTAACTATGGTGACCTGACCCAGACTCAGAAGCGTTGGATGCGTTTGATTCTGCCGTGGTTTACTTGGAACCAAAAGAACTTTATACTACAGGCAGACTTGATGCAAAAGTCTCCTGCGCTGTTCTCCTCATTCCATAAAATGATGAGTGACGGGCTACCACAAGTAATGGCTGCAAGCCAAGCCGAGGCTGCTGGTGAGAGGTTTGTAAACTATGACCCACTCTCCAAAGAAAGGTTGAAAACTCGCGAGACCCACTCGATGCACACCATCCAAATGCCACTGCCTTCTCTTGAAAACTTTGGTCTTGGAAATGTATCCGTTCCTGTATTTAAGCGAGGAAAGAAAGGTGTTATGCCTTGGCAGTCGTTTGACATGCAGTGGGGCAAACTAGGTAAAGACTACTTCCCAAGATTGAAGAACGCACACGTTCAAGGTTTTGGTCTCCCACAAGAAGCGTTTATAAACAACCTCTCACTGCTAATGACTGGAGCAGATGTTCGTAACTGGCCTTGGCTTCCGCTTCCAGGGGACTTGGGTAAACAACAAAGGGCACGTTCTTTTGCATCTCGTAGCCGTTGGATTCGTATGGCTGGAGAAACTCATGCTCTTATACGTCTCGCAGCAGAGATCGGCTCTGGTCAGCATACTTACTTTAACAAACCAATAAATGAACTTACTGATGGCAGGCTACTCTCTGAGACAATCAACGGTATCCGGCAGGTCCCATTTGTTGGAGATACGATGGGCGACATCCTGTCTCAACGTGTAGGTATGAAAGGGTATACTGTCTACGACAAGTGGAGTGGAAACTGGAAGGAGTTTATCCGTGTTGATGGCGCAGCCAATCACTCGCTCGGACAACTTCCTTGGTCACGTACACTACGCGATGCGGCAGCAATGACGGATCAATTCCTAATGAGTCGGCTTATTCCTTGGGAGGCGTTGGCAGCAGAAGGAATATCTCCTCAAGATTTTGGTGAGGTTCCTGTGCTATGGAGCGCCCTAGATGCCTTAAGTGGTGTCCGTATTATGCAGACAGACCCTGATTTGATGAGGTCATACGCTGACATCAGAACAGAAAAGCAGTTACAGAAGTATCTGGAAAGTAGAGGTTTGCTCAAGTCTTTCCAAAATTCCTACATACCATACAAATACTAGGATCAGAAGACAATGGAAGGCTACGGAACTACAATAGCAATAAGCGCCCAAGCGGTGTCTTTGATCCTGTTCGGAGTCCTAGGCTTCTTTCTGAAGAGACTTGTAAATCAGGTGGATACAATGGAGAACAAAGCAACAAAGGTAAGACTAGTAGTAGACAAAGAGATGGCCTCTATCAGAGAAGATGTTGTGCGACTTGAAGCAAACAGCAGCAACTTCGGTGCTTCACTAACAGAAGTCAAAACAAAACTGGACGCTCTCAGCGAGAACATCCAGTGGATTCGTGAGAAGTTGGCAAGCAAACCTTAACGGGCTGCTATCCTACGTTGTAACTCTAACCGTCTCTTCTGCATCTCTAGCCTATCACTGCCTTCCTGACTGGGCAGTTCCTTAGAAAGATGCCTCATCTCTATCCGAGATACTATCCTCCCAAGAGTCTTCTCCGGCTCGTCGTGTCCTGTTCCCATTGCAATCTTATGGAGTTTAGGCTGTAATGATTCAGCCGCTTTCCTTGCAACAGTATGGGCTGGCTCACCAGACAGTAGGCTTTCTATAGCCTCGCGTTCTTCTTCCCCATAGATCCAGTCTAAGTTTAATAACTTCTTAGCCTTTGAAGCCATGCCTTCGTTCTTCATCAGGATACCTGCTAAAGCCAACGCTAGTGGGTCGTGTGGCTTCGATGTAGTCATCTGTGGCTCAGTAGGCGCTGGCTGTCCTACAAGGCGCTTAAGGGCCATGTACGGGACACTAAGGATGTCTGAGACCTGACGCAGAACAACGTCCCTAGCAATCAAAGGATACGAACGGATTACAGGTATCGCCTCATCTACTGCTGCTTGCCTACCATGTGGAGACCTGTCATGCTTTCTGGACAGAGTGCGTAACCATGTTCCGAGTAGTGGCTCCGCTTCTTCTATCCTAGCTAGTATCTCTTTCATGGAGTTTGAACCGACGTAATCAGCAGGGTCCATACCATCAGGCAGGCTTACTGTAAGAGAATCAATGTTACTCTTTGCAAGGATAGGCAAAGCCTTAGATGCTGCACGTCTACCAGCATCGTCAGAGTCAAAGAAGCACAATGCTTTGTCTGTTAGTTTAGAGAACAGTTTCACATGGTCCTTGGTTAACGCTGTACCACAGGAGGCAACTGCTTCTGTAATCTCTGCTTGATGCAAGGCAATCACGTCGAAGTAGCCCTCAACAAGAATGACCCTATTCCATTCTCGAATAGCAGGGATGGCTTGGCTTAATCCAAAAAGGATTGAGGACTTGTTGTATAGTGTCGTCTCTTTACCATTGATGTACTTGGCCTTGGCTGTACCTGATATGTCTCTGCCAGCAAAAGATACCAACTGCCCTATCTTATTACGGATAGGGAAGATGATTCGATTAGCAAAGACACAGGATGGAGAGCCAAAACTAACACGGAGTATCCCTGCGCTAACCGCTGCATCTACAAGGTTATGATCTCTTAGTGACTGGACTATTCCTTCCGATGAAGATGGGCAATAGCCTACCTCCCACCTGCGAATACTCTCCTTACTTACTTGTCTTTGCTTTAAGTATGCTACTGCATCTGGATGAGATGCCGCATGGCTAAAGTAATGTTGCGCTACATTAAGCGCCTTCTTCATGTCTTCCTTAGCCTTGTGTGCTGCGTCGTCGAGGTCTGTTTCAATCTCAATGTTAAACCTATCAGCAACATACTGGACAGCATCAATGAACCCTAGTCCCTCTAGCTTCATGGGTATGGTGAAGATGTCACCACTGGCACCACAGCCATGACAGTAGAACACGCCACGGTTAGCCTCAACATGTAGGCTTGGAGTCTTCTCTCCGTGGAAAGGGCAGACAACAAAGATCTCCCCACTTTGCTTTTTTACCTTGGCATAGTCGCCAAACAACTCCACGATATTCGAGGATTTACGTACAGTTTCGATTACATAGTCATTCATATTCACTCCTAATTGAGAAAGTTATTTAAGCACAGTACTCTAGAATAGTCCGGCGAGGTATGCCGATGCGACCCAAAGTGCATCAGCCTCATTATCATCTTGTAATTGCCACCCTTCTTCCTGCCATCTCGCCAATGCAGAAGAAATCATAAGTTCTTTTGGGGCATTTCCTTTACCAGTTGCATGTCTTTTTATTGTCCCAACTGGGATGCTAACATAAGGATGTTTGTCCAGTTCAAGTACGGATTGAAGTGTTGCCATCAGTCCACCATAGATGTGTGCAGCAGTGACACCACGGTGTCTCCGTACCTCTTCAAAGGCTACATGGATACTGTACTGGTCACGGTTGTTAAACAAGTCTCTAAGTTTGTTGGCAAACCTAACGTATCTCATGCCGCCACCTTCATGTCTCTGGGTTGCAAAGTCCCAAGTTCCAGAGTCTACACGAGTTCCGTCAGGTCTTAGTACTGCCCACCCACACTTCGTACCTAGGTCCAGACCGACAACGTATTCTACTTCTTTCATTCTACCTCCGCTTTCCCCCCTCTGATTCTGGCTGGTGACCACCACCAGGACTCATTGAAGTCTCCATCTTTTGATGGGATTACTTCATCAAAGGAAGATATCCATTCGTTAATGTGAAACCTTGTAGGTGGGAACATTCCCTTCACCCTACCGTCTGGGCATCGAATGCCAGACAACCAATCATAAATGCAACTTATCTCTGTCCTGCAACCAGTGTTGACATAGATGCTGTGCTGCATAGCGGATACACTAGCAAGGTGCCTCTTAATTTCTAAGAGACGTTTCCTTGCTAGTGTATTGCTTCTTACGTGACCTCTACTCGAAGTAGTCATTGTCTACTGCAAGCCAACGTATAGTCTCATCTTCATCTACAAAGATGACACCCTTTAGTTTGCCAGTTGAGTCATGAATCATACGAGGAGTATGGTCATACTTTATAAGGCTGATGCTGTGCTTGATGATAGTCCTGTCCCAAGGTATCGTAACGTATGGGGCAATCGTATCATCTTCACCTTCAAAGCCTACTATCTCATCACTTCCAGTCATTGCCATTACCGCTTCCGTAGCCGGAATCAGATACGCCACTGCTAGATGGCGCAGGGTTTCCAGTATCCACTGGTCCATGTCCTGAGCCGACCGGAGGACGGGTTCCACCAGAGGAGTCGCCTGACCCCACTCCTTGACTGTGGAAGTTTTGCCCAATACCTTCTGCACTAACTTTCTCGACATTGAACGCAGTAAGCGATGAGTAGTATGCCGCTTGCCCATTCTTTTCTACCTTACGTGTGGTGTACTTACCTTGACACATAACAAGTTGTCCACTGCGACAGTTACGAACGTTGTCCTTAGCCCTATCACCCCAGATCTGAACGGTGTGATACGCATCGTAACGAGTACCGTTGCTTGTTTCCCATGTCTTAACCCTAAGATTAAGGACGCTCTTCTGACCGACCTGACGCTCTTCTGGTTCTGCTGCTAGTTCGCCAATTATTAAACAGTTGTTAATCATCTCATTCTCCTACGAATAGTTTTATCTTGGTGCTTTTCTGGTAAAAACCTGACGAGGAGGGTTCCTCGTAGGCTGAAGGCCAACACGTCTTCCAATGTGAGCACCAGTCACATGGGAATCTGAGTTGTCCTTTTGTGGCTTTCGCCGTTGATGGTTTAAATGGTTTTGCTATCTCCTCTGGTGATTGTGATTCTATGACTTCTCTCAAACGTGTAACGATCTGGTCCTTGACGATGGCATCGCCTTTAACCCAATGGCCTACAATGGGACTTGCTTTAGCCCAAGAGCCATCCTCTCTAACGATACCATCCTTGACGGTAACGTTCTTACCTAGTGCTAGGACGTAAGTCCAGTTGTATTCCTTACCAGTCATCTGCGTCTTAGCCATTTGATAGGCTTGTGTCTGGTAGTTGTACAGGTCTTCAGGACTCAATCCGTTCTGGCGGAAACGCTTGAAGCCATAGTCACTCATTGACTTGATCTCAAGTATAGCGTCTACCATAGCGAACTCGCCTAAATCTCCACGGTAGAGAGGAAGTTGCATCGTTCCATCTGGATGACCTGCAACCTTAGCGGTCCTATCATCACTAAGTGGAATCTCTAAGCATACTCTTTCTTGAGCGAGACCTGTGTTACTTATGGTGATAGTATTGATGTGGTCCGTAGCATCATGCAATGCAGCAACCATAAGCATCTCAATGATATCCCCTACAGCGAATACGATAGGAGAACTCTCATCAGGAACAAAGCCATTAGGTTTGTAATGATGGTAGTCATAGGCTAATGCTCGTTGGCATTTGCCAGCAGAACTCAAACGCAATGAACCAGTTGGTCCGTTCCTTGGTTCTTCTAGTTGCCTGACTAGTACCTTGCCTAGTTCCGCTGTATCATAGTTAGTTGTTATTGGTTTGTTCTGTCTTAGCCTCGCCAGAACTATAGCCGCCAAGTCTGGCATCCATACTCCTCGTTCAACCTCAACCCACATCCCGTCTTTATCGACTTCCATCTGTACCTCCTAGTGGTTCTTCATCAGTTAAGAAAACCTTGTCTGCAATAAGAACAGTGTTCCTACCCTCAGACCCAAGCCTTCCTGTCACATGTACTACTTCTCCCTGACCTTCTTTTGCAAGCATCACAGCATTGTTACCGAACGCAAGCATTCTAATATAAGTATCGAACTTAGCCTTCTCTAGACTAGGGTTCCTAAGAACAACTCGAACCTTCTTCCCACTGGATACAGAGGGGCCGCAGTCGTCAACCTCTGTGACTAAACCACAGAAGTTAACAGAGTTTGGATATTGATTTTTAAAGCCCATTAGTTCTCCCTAAAATGGAATGTCACTGTTGCCTGCATCGGCAAAGTACTGGTTAACTTTCTCTTTAAGAGTTCCATCCTCGTACCACTTCACAGCGGTATGAGATGCTATCTTCACTTGCTTATCTGAAGCATCGTTCGGGTGAGCAACACCCTTCCCAGTAAACTTATCGTCTTTAAAGGGAGCGGTTGCTGCCTCAATAACAGAGAGTAGTTGATCTTGGACACCCAACTTGGAACCAATAACCTTAAACCTTGCAAGCCTACGCTGTCTTGGAGACTCTATATGGCGAACAGAATCATCTATTGATAGTAGGTGCCCTTGCACTTCTCGTATAGATGGAGCAACACAGTATCCACCCTTTGTCCATACTAACCTTTCTTCAGGCACACCACTTGGTTTGTTCTGACTTGGCTTTGCATATGTTCTTCCGAGTTCGTAAAGGTGTCTACCCATTCCCCAGAGGACAGCAGATCGTTTGATTGCTCCTGAGATTCCTCCCTTCTCTGCTTCAACCTTAGTGTCTCCGGCTCCATCCCACTTCCAGACCCACTCTCCAGCGATCTTAATGCCGATGCCGCCGAGAGTCTTACTGCCCTCAACTCGTATTTGTATTTGCCAGTTGGCTGGTCCCACCACATCATCGAGTCTCTCCTGTATACATCTACTATCAAGATAAGCCAATAGTTGAGCACTGCCATTCTTAGTCATTGATTGAACTCTCCAGTAAACCTCCTCATCTACAAAAGGCCGTCTCAACCTAGACAATATTGATTCCATGTTTCTGCCATCAATTTGTTGTGGCCACTTTTTACTTGCTGTCATACTTACTCCTCGGTGGTTAACGCCACCATCGTGCTGTGTTGATAGCCCACGGCTATCGTTGTGTCAAGGAGAATCCGCAAATGAGAGGCAAAACCAACCCACGGATCCGCTACTCCCGACCCGGAAATCGAGCCGAGCGATACCTCTACCGAGGTACCAACCGCTACACTCTGTTGAGTGAGTGGAAGAAAAGAACTGCTTGTAGAATAGGTAGGAAGAAAAGAAGTATCTTCGTTATCAAAGAAGCAATAGGTATACTTGAAACCTGTGCTGAAGAACTCTCTGTCTCCTTTAAGGAGATCACATCTGCTACCTTGGACATATACTTCAGAAGAAGGATGAAGAATAACTTCCCTATCTTCTTTGAGTACAAGAACTCTATCCATTCTATCGTTCAAGAATGGTACCATGAGAACATGGAACTTGAGATCGAGGTAAACATCAACAGGATTGATGAAGACCTTATCTCTGAACTTAAAGGTTAAGACCATGATGGAGGCCAAGCACCGTTCCACCAAGAAGGCACAGGCTCTTCTGTATCGTACACCCTACCCCAAGCAGTCTGAAGCACAAGGTCAACATCTTTCCTTGCTGCCTCCCTCGCTGCTAGGCTTATCAGTTGAACAGGTTGGAACATAGTGGAAAGGTCATCGTCTGTGTAGTGTTCAGATGATGCTGCTTTTTTAGGTGGAGCATAATAGAACGGACGATAGATACCAAAGGCAAGTCCGGCATCTTGTAAGAACTTATCTGAACCACGGAAGTCACTAGGATTAGGTACTCCCTTCTTACCATTCTCTAACCGTGTATCTAATGTTCGATTGAACTGGGCAAGGGCTACAATAGCAACACGTTCTTCTTTAGCAACTTGCCTAACAGCATCAGCAATAGAGTCTAAGCGAGTACGCTCATCTTGCTTTCTTCCATACCCTGTCAGTAGTTGGATGTAGTCTATCCATATTACCTCACAGCCATGCACTCTCTTCATTTGTCTAATGCTAGATGCAACCATATCAATGTTTCTAGATGCAGAGTCAACATGTATAGGCATCCTGGAGACTTCTTCTAAGCCCCACCTGAAGACATCTTTGTCATCGTCGTTACCATGAAGAGCCTCACGTAGAGAGACGCCTCCAAAGTAAGCGGCAAGTCTATAGGCAAGTTGTTTACTTCCCATCTCTACGGAAATGATTCCTTGTGGTATCCCAGCAATAGCACCCTTAGCAGCAGCAGCAAGCATGAACGATGTCTTACCCATCTTAGTTCTACCACCAATGTAAGTAGGCAATCCTCTTGGCCAGCCTAGGTAGTGCTTATCAAAACTAGGCATACCACTAGGAACGAACTCACTAATAGAACTATCTCCACTACACATGCCATCAAAGGATTCGGCTGCCTCACTGATGACATTAGCCGCTGACATGATAGCACCGATAGACTTAGTTCCATTCTTTTCAAGAACCATCTTCTCAGCGTATGCCCTGATCTCCTCTACTGATTCAGTGCCATCTACTATCTTGTTCTTTATATCTTCAACAGAAGTCATCAGTCCTCTAAGGACTGAGCAGTCATAGATTACTTTAGCATAGGCTGGTAACTTAGAATCAATTACAGCATTGTCTCCCAATGAATGTAGGTACTGAATTGAGCCATACCTATCTTCACATTGTTGTTCCCCTTCCTTTTCTATCAGCACATGTAGACTTACTGGTTCATTGGAAGATACTTGTTTCTGTATCCATTCGTACAGAAGTCCATGACCAGTAGAACTGAAGTCATCTTTAGATAGGATACCTTCTACAAGGTCTAGGCCTATACCTTCTCCAAGTATTAGTGAGCCTAATACTATTCTCTCTGTTTCACTAGGGTACAATTGATTCATCTTTTATTTCTCCTTATTGAGATTGTAAGTATAATTATAAGTAATAACGTTTCAGTAGTATAAGTACTGAAGTATAAGGTACTGTTGCTACGTTTCAGTATATAGCATAGTAGGTACGAAGTACCGTAGCAACGCTTCGTTATGCGAGTGGTTCTTGACAGCGGCTAAGCCACCGGTTATCGGCCTGTGCAGGAGGTGTCAAATGAAAAATGCAGAAATCGCAAAAAGGCAGGTTGGACCGTTGCTTTTGGCCGGACAGATTTTGTCCGCTTGGAGGGGTGGGGTGTCGGTGTCACAGCGAGCAATGGCGAGACGACTAGGGGTGAAGCAGCCTACATGGAGGAACGTAGAGTTAGGAGTAAAGCCTCCTGGAAGAGTTCTATTTATCAGAATGATATTGCTTTTAAGGCTAAAGAAAAAGCAAATCACTACGTTGAGTACACTGTATCACTACTACGATATAGGATTAGACGCAGGTGACAAGGAGATAACAGACATACTCTGTGCCTTTGACTTGAATCCAACAGACCTAGGAGACCTACTACAGTGAGGGACACTATAGTAGCAACCAAGGCTTTCTCTAAGGGCAACGTAAAGAGTACGGACTTCGGGTATTACATCGCAAACTACTCCTTCATTAAAGATGGTAGGCAAAGAAAGAAGTACGTCATCAATCTAGGAACTGTAATGCTTGGTACACAGCCTTACTTCCTAGGAGTATGTAAGGGAGAGAGGTTTATCTTCCTCGGACTCAACGGTAAGGTATGGAGAATACCTGCGAAACTACTAAAGAATAATGTAGTTGTGCCGACAACTACAGACTTGGACGCGCTGCGTTCGTGGGCAGATACAGTATCTCACCGGATAGTAGAGACCTTATCTCCTAAGTTATCAATGAGGATAACAAAGGAAACTAACCGTAGGTACAACCTAATGGTCAAGGCTCTAGTTGGTAAGCGGATAGAGGAAGCAGCGGTGCTTGGCTTCGATAGAAGTTACGCCTACTACGCTGAGTACATAAACAGGAACTGGCAGAAGGTAGACCTAGTAAGCCCAAGGTTCCCTACCTTAAAACACGCGCTGCATGTGTCCCTTATGCTCGCCCTACCAGCAGAGACAGCAGGTACTCTAATCGAGATAGGTGCGCTCAGTGAGTTCAGGTGTCCGTTGATAAGCAAGGACATAGGTATGTCTATCTATCAGCAAGCAGTCCAGTTGTTATCTCGCCTGTGTCCAGAGTGGTGGAACAACGGCGCTTTAACTCAATGGGAATACATAGGTAGTCTTGATGACTTGTTGTACAAACAGTACGCGAACATAGTCATCAATGCTTACAACCAACAAGTTGATCTGCCCACTGCGGCAGGTGCGGTGAGGTCGGATCCGCTGGCTTCACATAATAGAAGAGCAATAGAGTTTGAAGAATAGGGAGTGCTTATGTTTAAAAAGAAAAGACTTACACCAGAAGAGTTCGTTACTGCGTGGCAACTAGCGGAGTCAATTGATTTCTTCTGTGAGAATACAGGAATGAAGAGAGGCTCGGCAGTGGTACGTGCTTCCTACTACCGCAAGAGGGGGATCAACTTAAAGAAGTTCCCTCGTGGTCCTAAAGGAAAGAAGTGCCTAGATGTAGAACTGCTGAACCAACTCATCTCTGCGTCTACTGGGGCAGTAGTCGTTACTGATGATGATGGCTCAGCAGATTCTATCTGGACAGAATCTCCGTTCTGCTAACAGTTACTCTGAGAGTGCTGCTTGTCCGTCGGTGTATGCTTGACCAAGGATATAACTAACGATAACCGTGGTTGAAGCGTACAGTGCTGACGCTGGGTCAATGACACCTGACATTGTTTCAAGAGCGATAGGTGTCAATGCACCTATAACTGCCATCCAAAACTTACGACTAATTACTTTTACTTTAATCTCTTCCCACATTACTACCTCCTAGTAAGGATGTTCTCGATAACATGACAAAGAAATATTACAAGTTGGAGCCTGACAATGAGACAGAATAAGCCAGACCCTTACGCGTGGGCACTTGCGTGGTGCATCGTTATATACATTGTGATTTACTTTGTTGGTGGACCTTATACGAAGTATATAAATATTTCATAGTGGTTGGAAGTTATGCCGAAGATAGTCAGAACATTCACGGGTTGGCAGTTAATGGATATACAAATGTCTTTGCACATTGGTCTGCTCCCGAACAGACAGAAGCCAGTCCTTTACGCTATGGACGAGGACGAAAAGATTACAGCACTCGCTGTGTTCTCAGACGACAAGGCGGTCGCGCTTGCCCGAATGCTCCTAAACAAAGTGGGAGAAGGGAACAGTGCTCAATAAATACAAGGCAGAGTTGGTAGAGGTTGGCGTTGTTTCAAATGAAGCAGTGCTTAACCTAATCAATTCATTAAACCGTGGGCCTATATCTACACTGGAAACACCTACGAGACTTGTGTGTGGTGCAGGGGTATCACCATTAGACGCTGGTAGGGCGGCACTAAGAGAGGCTTCGACCTCGGTAGGGGGGTTAGATATCTCAAGTAAAACATACGACAGGATAGCGGTGCTGTCCCCAGTAGAGTTCATAGACCCAGACTTAATGAAGTATGTCTGTATAGTTGTATGCCAACCTATTAGTGACCAGTAGCCTTAAGCAGTGCGGCCTCGGTAAAGCGGCCACGTATCCCGTCCACAACAAGTCCACCATTCTTTCGTTGGAACATAGTCAGAGCGGTTCGGCTAAGCGTCCCCCATACACCATCAACGGGTATCCCGTAATCCAGTTCGTTCAATGCCATTTGCCAATCTTCTACTGAAGATAGAGACTTCAGTGCTGGGAGAAGTGAGGTCATGTTGTCGGCTAACGCTGATAATAGATCACCTGGACATTGAGTCGGACTAAAGTTGTGATGTCCCCATAGACTATTAACGGAACAACCAAGCACATTATACAATGACGTAGGTATATACTTGTGCATGGTCTCACCTGTGAGGTGGCTCCATAGTGTTAGCAGTGCGAGTAACTGGGCCATCGGCACTCCCGTATTACCTTCACTTCCGTAGTTACCAGAACATACAATAGCCAAGAAGTTCTTATTAGGTTGTGTGTTTGGTATCGGGACACTGTGACCACCCTGAGAATGAGTGATACTCTCAAGGTCATTCGCCCAGTACACAGTCCCAGTCTTATCTATAAAGAAAGTATAGAGTAGGCCAGCGCAACCGTCCTTACATACATGGTTAGGTGACACATGATACTTGGCTACGTTCTCAATGTAAGACTCTGAAGCAGTATGGTGTATCACTCCACCCTTGATATCCTTTACCTCTCTTCGATTAAACCTTTTAGTCTTATGAGTTGGTAATGAATCTCTTGAGTCTACAAACTTAAACATATAATCCCCAATGGTATACATGCGTATAATATAAATAGGGCTGCTGCGCAAGTCGCTTAGGCCAGAGCAAGCCGCGTGAGGCAAACCAGTGTGCGTCGGACTGATTTGCGGAAATCGTTTGACAGCCGATGGCTGCCGCGATACTTGCCGCTCGTCACGTCGATGTGATGCAACGAATCTCAATCAGGAGAACTTATGAACGCAGTAAATGTACGAAGAGAAAGCCTTACACTAGACCCTAGAACTTTAGTTAACTACCGATTAGGTGCTAAAGGAGCAGTGCTTAGCAGTAAAGGATACAGCAAAAACCTAGACAACCCTTTGCTTCTTAATCAAATTAGAACAATGATTAAGTCTGTCGAAGATAAACAAGAAGCCAAAGACCTTCAGCGTGAAGGAAGAATGCTTCAACTATCTATCGAGAACGGACGTGCTTATGGCACAGTGTTCTACCGTGACCGAGTAGATGAGAAGATGCCATTCACTAAGACAGCATTCCAACAACTACTTGGATATGTTGGTGGCGTTAACATGAATGATATGAAACATAACTGGGCAGTCAGTGACCGAGGAGACAAGATAACTTCAGCACTATACGCTCATTGTTCTATCGACATAGAAGAAATCTTTATGGTTAGGACTATGCTACGACAGGGACAGCGAGTCATTCGTTCTGTTCATAAAGCAGGGCACAACAACTGCTACCAACCATTCAGTCATCTTCAGTTAGTTGATGATCTTATTGCTGGCGCACCAGAGTTTGCAGATGCTCCCATCTTAGGCTTCCACTTAAATGATAATGGTGTACGATTAACTCTTGCTTCACCAGAGATAGAGAACGGATACGTTGAACATCAAAACATCAATGGCATTGATGTAAACAAACCAGTCAAGACATTCTCTCTGGGCAACTCAGAGACAGGACAAGGTTCGCTACGTATTGACGGCGGCATTCATACTTGGGTTTGTTCTAACGGAATGTACTCATACAACAAAGAGTTCTCTAAGTCTACACCTCACCGTGGCAAGAGTGAGCGTCTAACTGGCTGGTTCACTGGAGCAATCGAAGATGTTCTTACTGCACAGCATGGTGTCTTAGATAGATACGAACAGGCTTTGGATACTTACATTGATGATATCCATAGTTTCACACAGGAGATGTTCAAGCAAGCAGCAACCAAGTCGAGACATTCAATCGCAAACAACAAAGATATCATTAACGATATTAAGACATACGGCTTGTACGATGAGACTACACCGCAGAACAATAGCGTTGCACAAGTTTCACAGGCTGTTGCATTGATTGCACAGAAGCAAGACTTTGCAGGTGAGAGATTGCTTGAAGAGATTGCTATGGATATACTATACAAGGGAACAAACATGGCTGTCGATGGACGAATCATCATGCCAGTTGAAGCCTAACGAGTTGCGTCGATGAGCGGGGACGACCAGATAAACGTATTACCCGCCGAGTCGGTGAGAGGCCGACACCTTTAACAATCCAATTAAGGAGATGAATCATGGGAATTAAATTTGAAGTCTGGGCTGAAATTGTAGAGTATGACGAGGAGGCTGACGATTATTTTCACGCGACAGGTGGTGTAATACTAGATTCAACATACTCATTTGAAGAGGCTAAAAAAATACGAGATAGTATAGTCAACCGAATGACAATAGACTCGGTAATAAAAAACTTAGAAGTTATCCGAGATGAGACACCGTGTCTTGACTCTGACGCAAAGCGTTGTGGTTGTGAGCGGTTTGATTATGTTCTCGATTTGCTGAGAGAAATTAAAGACAATCCAATTAAGGAGGTGAGTGATGACAGATAAGTTTAATATTTCTTTAATAGCAGACGAAGTAAAAGAAACCGACGACCAGCCAATCAAGCATTGGGATATTCAATACATGATCAGTTGTACGTTTCTAGGAACAAAGGAAGAAGCCCTAATCAAAGCAGAAGATGACGGCGAGTGGTTGTTCGATGAAGCAGAAGGCCAAGGAATGTGGCTTAAAGAATGTACGGTTTATTATAATGGTGAACCAGAGGAGTGGACGCTTAAGAATCATTTGGGGGTGGAAGATGACTGATATTATTGTACACCACATTGGTCACGATAACTCTTGGGCTTTTGTGGAAACTAAAGGGATAAGATTTGAGGTAGGCTTAACTCATGACGAGGACGGCTTATCATCTGTGACTTTCTCACCAGTAGAACTGACTGAGGAGGACATGGATCTAATAGAGAATGAAGTAAATACAGAACCAGTAAAGGTGGAGGTGAGTGATGGGTGATTTCAAATTAACTAATGACATAACAGATGCAGACAAAGTATTTCTTGTGTCAGAATACGTTCGCTTAATGGATAGGGAAACTCTCGAAGACGAGATGTATAATGAACTTGAAATGAAAGGTGCGCTACATGATATTGAATATTATTTAGATAGTTATTGGTGGCGATTACTAGACAATACAGTCAAGGAGAGGAAAGAAATGGAGAACATATTCTGGATAGATGCGTTGTATGAGAAGTTAGGAATCTCAGTACGAGACAATCAATACTATGCAACAAGAAAAGATGGCACTAAACTTCGTGTCTATTGGCATGGCAGTGATGCGCCTAATGCTCAGACCAAATTAGATATTGCAATACAAGGAGGCTACCATGAACGTGAACGTCCTGTAGAGGAAGACATTCCTGCTTGCTTAATGTCAAGGAACGGAGAGGTAGATATAACAGACAAAGAGTTTATAACTGAAGCGTTTGAGATAGCGTTCGGAGATGACGCAATCAACAGAGCCTTTTCAAAGCGAGAAGTGTTGGAAGAACTGATGGGCTTTAGTAAAACAGCGTTGCTGTATGATGATGATAAGGAGGAGTTCAATGCCAGAACTAAATGAGTATATCCTGCCTATCTACTGGGCTAGTTACATCATCAATGGTGATGCGACTGGGCTACGAGACGGGGAACAAGAAGAGATAGATGAATACTTCAAGAGCGTAGGTAGCCCCTACATTGTAAGCGTCGGAGATGAGTACTGGTTTGCTCATAGGAATGATGCGACCAAACTAGGTGGAGATGTTTGCTCTTACTATTCATTGAATGAGTCGGAGGCACTAGATGTGTAATCCAAAACTAGAAGAGAAAGAACTACCAGAGTCTAGGTACATTGTGACAGGTGTGACACGGACAGGACATAGGTTCAGAGTTGAGACAGAAAGTTTAATCCACGCATTAGGAATCAATCTTTGGAAGGGGACAGTATGGGAAATTGTTGAGGGACATAGAAAGAAAATCAGAACAGTATCTAATTAAGGAGAACACATGGACGCAGTAACAACAGTAATAGTAGGGCTTGCAGCAATCCCTTTGCTTGGACTCATGGGAGTTAAGGCACTACCAATCATAGCAATCTTGCTAATCACATTCATTTACTTAGACTAGGAGTCAATCATGAGAACAACACAAGAGTTAATCGGAATAACAATGACAGCACTGACAGCATTGAGCAATCATATCAAGGAGAACACTCATCTATATGAGGACTTTGATGTTGCTATGGATAACCAGAAGGAGGCTAATGAAATCTCAGACGGAGAAGAGTTAGACGAACTAATCAAAGTAAACTCTTTAGATGTAGACGAACTTAACAAAGAGTTTCCACCTCAGCAGTACACTGATGGTCACGTACTAGAAGTAATGAAGGAACGTTTAGACAAACCAGAGGAAGGAAAGATCTATAGTCTACACAAACTTTCAGAGACTAAAGAGTGGAGCAAGTCTGAAGTTATCGAGGACGTTCAATTGCATGACGTTGAGATGACTGAGGTAGATCTCGATGATCTGTTTAACGGACTTTAACCACTAGATAGAACAGTCATTCCCTGTAAGATAACTATGATCTTCTACTATAGATTAGAGTTAATACTTACAGGGAGTGACACCCCACCTAAACGTTGTACTGCTAGGCACACAGTCTTAGCCTGGAACATTCATCTGAACAACTGTTGAATCGTTGACAACAACATTTAGTTTGACTGATGCGCAAGGCCGCGTCGGAGTTGTCGGAATATTTTAACGTCGGTTCGGTCGTCATATAGAACATTCATTCTAATGTTTGTTCAAATGTTTCGTCGTCAGTTCGGTCGTCGTATAGATACGATACGGAGTGGGATAGGAACTGACTCAGTTTCATTAGCAATGCTTACGCATTGAATTTAGCAGCAGTAACCTTCGCTCCGCTACGGTTCTTTCTTTTGTGTATTAATTAATAATACATTTAACTAGGAGAGAAGAATGCTAAGCAAAGAAACCATAGCAATACATGAACCCAATTTGAGTCTATCAGATTACCCTGACCAACTCAAAGTAACAGAGACCGCTGTTGATACAGAGACATACAATAAGATGAGGTATAAAGCGCGACGTGCTGGCATGTTGCAAGATGTACACGCATCTTATGAGTACTTCGTATCAACAGGTAAGTCACCATCATTAGCAGCCTACCTTGCATTAGCAGAGTGGGAACTTGCTACCATCCCGAACCTAAACAAAGGAGATAAGTAATGGAAGAAGTCACAGACCTAATGGGAATCACAGGTGAAACTACTGTAGAAGAGGAGGTAAAAGTTGAAGTCACAATCGAATACAATGAAGTCAATATATATAAAGATGTAGAAGTTCAAGCAGAAATTCAACTAGGCTGGGAAGAAGTTAAGGAACACATCCTTGATGGTATTCATTTCAAGGACTACCCAAGTGTACAAATGGTTCTCATGCAATGGGCAGCCGACGTCGCTGTGTCCTACATGTCATTCATGACAGAAGCGAAAGACCAGGAATACATGAACGTCAAAGGAGAACTGAGAGACACAGTGGCTTCATTCTCTAGGGTTCAAGGACAACTACTAGATCTACGACAACAAGTCGTGGGTTCATCACCGTCATTTACACCAGAGGAAGTACTAGAACGCCTCAAGGAAATGACGAACAATTCAGATAAGTACGAAGCAATGGTGCTGAGTGCTACACAACAAGACAAGGAGTAAGACATGTGGAAATTAAAGACACCCACAAGGGAAGCAATCTTCAATTCATTAAAGCCAGCATTAGTAGTTGTTGTACAAGAAAAAGAAGAGATGATTACAACAATCAAAATGAATAAGTTCAGCAGCCGTAAAAGTAACTACCTATCATGGGAAGTTAGTTACATGCTCGACAACGAAACATCTAAAGTGGTAAAAGAACACGCCGACTCTTACAACAGCAGATCATCATACGTTTTTGAAGTAAACGTCCATGATGTCAGATCGAAGCATGGAATGACAGACGAAAGTCATCCAAAACCAGAGTAAGTTACCAGTGCTTTGGACATCGGCTCACGCAGTCGGTGTCCTTTGTTCTGCTAATTTCAGCAGAGAGATAGAAACTAACTAGGAGATAAACATGTCAGACATCGTAACAGAACTAAACAACTACGTAACAATCCGTTCATTCGAGAATGCTAAAGGAGAGACAGTCAAGTACATAGCAGGCCCAGACCTTAAGTCAGCCAAGCCTAACAACTTACTACGCGCTATGATTGAAAAAGGAATCACAGCAAAAGAACTTCTTCAGATGGTAGAGACACCAAAGAAGACAGCAAGTAAAGGGCGAGCAGTTGGTAACGCTGTAGGTATCCAGCCAGTAGTAGACAAACTCAAGTCACTACCAGAGAGTAAGCAAATCGTATTGCTATCACGCTTAAGTGAAGAGCAAGCACGACTCGTTGACCTTAACCTACGAGGCAAGAAAGGTTCTAACAGTGGACCAAAGATGAATCCAGTCAAAGTCCTAAGTACTATACTTAACAGTCTCGGACTTGAGTACCAAGTCACGCCAGACCTGGAGATGATTAAGGTCGGGCTAGAATCAGACCTTTACTTCGACGACCTACTCGCAGGACTTTAAGTTGGACTTCCTATGCGGAATCATATCCGCCGTAGTCTTAAGTATCATAGTATCGCCGTACATTAGAGAGGTAATGAGATGAGTATATCACTAGAGAAAAGCAAGGCATCAGTAGAAAAGAAACGCGCAACCAAAGCAGAGAAGCGACAGGCAAAGCGCGAAGGTCGTTCCATCAAGCAACAACTAGAGATAGCACATGCAGGATGGTTAGCACAACTGCGAACAATCTCTAAACAATAGACACATAACTAAGGGTCGAGATCAGCAATGGTCTCGGCCTTTTTTTTTAACCGCAGTAACCTTCGCTCCGCTACGGTTTCATTTTTTTTGTATTAATTAAGATACATTTATAGGAGTCAATCATGACAACAAAGACAGCAAAGAGAAGAGTAAAAGCAGAACAAACAACAACCCTAACAAACGCAGTAAGAGGACTGGAGTTCACAGTAATCAGAGGCAACGAGATGGCCACGCTCAAGACAAGAAGCGGGACATACCAACTCAAACAATCAAGTTACGACCGCCGGTTGTACAAAGGATGCGCTAACGCATACGATGTAGAGATGAGAATAGAAGCAGGACAGATGGAACTATCATACAAACCAACAGTAAACTAGGAGATAAGACAATGAAAGATCAAACCAAACCAAGCGCAATGACATCACAACCGACCGTCATCGAAGCCTTACACAGTCAACTAGAGGAAGCCAACGACACCCTCAAGCGATGGGAGAACAAAGCGATCACAGACATCGCAATCGGGAAGCCCAACACAACCGCTTGCCGAATCTGGAACAAAGCAAGCGCAAGGCGCAAAGCAATACTACTCGCCCTAGAAGCAAGGCAGTAACTGCAAGGCGGGTATCGAAAGGTACCTGCCTTTTTTTATGTCAACACATACCGTTAGCAACAAACAACAGAACGATAACCTTCGCTCCGCTACGGTTAATGGTTTTGTGTATTAATTAAGATACATTTACATAGGAGCATTCAATGCTTAAATTTAAACTAAACTTCTTACGCCTTAGTCTAAAACAAAAGGGATGGAGCAGCCTCTCCACTCTCCTTAATGTTTTACCTATAGATCACCGTGGTTTGTTTGGACTTGGAGCACCTCATTGGTACTTCAAAGCCGACTCATACCTAAACAATAAGCGGTGGAAGGTACAAGATGAAATGTGGGTCTTGCTAGACTCATAAGCAATCAGCGGCACCAAACGGTGTCGCTTTTTTTATGTCGGCGTGTAACCTTGGCGCAGTACTTGAAGAGATGTTTGCTTAAGGTAATGAAACGTAATGCGTACTTGAGAGAGTAAGAGATGATGAGAAGAAGAAGGGTATCCAAACCAGAGCAGTCTATTCCATGTAGTTCAATGGTACTACCAACGCTCATGTACACAAACTCGTAAACTCTTTGTACCTTAACGTCTCCTCCTACCGCTCATTACACTCGATGCATCGTTCCATTCACTAGGTCGGAGCCTTCATTAGCCGTTAGTTAGCAAGGGTTCCTGCACAACATTGAGTTAGTTATCCCCCCCCGTATCGTATTCTATATATAGAAATATCATCCCCTCAAAAAATTTTTCTGGATACGACATATCGTCTTTTTTTACAGCAATAGCTAGGACTTGTCTCAAGTGATACCTGATGAAACGTTGTGACCCTCTATCTTACCTTCTACTCTAGCTTCTCCTATCTAGGGATAGTCGTAGCGAATAGCTTTACCTTAGTAACGTCTCGAAGCTTCGTTATAAGTAAGTAGGCAAACAAAACATGCACTGTTTCTGTGAATCTGTCAAGGTAGGTTTGACAACTTATTTGTAAATGGGTTACCCGTAGTCCATAATCCACATAGAGAGGTCTAAATGAGTAGCGAATGGTCTGAACTCCTTGAGCAGCTAAGCTCTGATCGTCTAAAATCCTCACTTCGTGAGTCTAAGTACAGCCGGCTATGGCAGTGGTACGGTGAAGAAAGTGGGATGAACTCAAACGAGTTTAAGGAGTTCTGCCTTTGGGCACGACGGCAGTTAAACGTCAAGCGAGAACGCGGTAACTCGCCTGCCCCGCAGCCAGTTGCTGTAGTAGAAACCAGTTACGCTCATGAGGCTGGGTACTATTACGATGAGACTAAAGACCTATACATAGTACACCTGCAATCGAAGAAGATGCCTATGTCTATCCCTGGAGACATGTGGCGGTCTATGAAACTGGCCTACTCTAACTGGGACGGCGCTCCATCTAGTGTAAATGAACTCTCTCGTAAGTTCGGATTGGCTAGGAATACGGTTACTGAGTTGTTTAGGGCTATGGGAACTACCCATGATTCCTCCCCGTGGTCGGATGAAGAGCTACATTCCACTGACGAGCGGGATCTAGTAGAGGATTTGCTACGTGCAAAGGAAGAAAGGGTACTTGTTAAGGCAGAACGGAAGGAATACCGGCGAATTAAGAAGGATGCAGAGTCATTTAGACGGCTAGACCTACTAGCAAGTCGTATATCGGGCCGGTTTGCGGAGTCTGCGCCTGATTACGAGGTGCCATTGCTTGATTTGCCGCCTGCCAAGGAGGAGTATGCACTAGTTATCTCCCCAACCGACTTTCATTGGGGCAAGAGGGGTACAAACTACAACCGTAAAATAGCTCAAGAGCGATTATTCGACGTATCAAAGGGGCTTTTAGCCCGTGTAGCCGCTGCTGGGGCACCAAGTAAGATCATTGTGGCCCTAGGTGGGGACGGATTGCACATTGATAACGCCCAATCCACAACTACACACGGTACTCCACAAGATTGTGACGGCTCACCGGAAGATATTGCGTGGTCATACGTCATGATGTGCCGTGATTACATAGATATGGTACGTCAGTTCGCTCCTGTGGAGCTATTTGTGATTCCTGGTAACCATGACCGGTACTCAGCGACACTTATCCGGGCTGCTTTAGCAGGTTGGTTCTCTACGGTAGACGATGTTGACGTTCATACGTCCCTCAGTAACCGCCAATACATAATATACGGCAATAGTCTCATCACATTCCTTCACGGAGACGTAGGAAAAGTAAAAGACTGGCCAGCAATCATAGCCGGAGAGGTGCCAGCACTGTGGGGACTAACTGAATGGCGATTCATTTTCACAGGACACTTCCATACAGAGCGTGAGTTGCCCACATACGGCAACGTAACGGTGTACAGGATGCCAAGTTTAGCAGGAAATGATGCATGGCACGAAAGAAAGGGTTACAAGTCTCGTAAGGCTTTGGTCGGGTACATGGTATCCCTCGACCGTGGGGTCATTGGACAACATGCAGAACCGGTTCTAGAGGATATTTAATATGGCAGACGCAGAAAAAGAAATCGAAGGCAAGGGATACAAGAGCCTAGAGCCTTGGGAAGTTAAGATGATCCTGATGGACGCACCGCGAGGTGGTGACCCTAAAGCAATACTTGATGACTACATCAAAACAGTTTCTGCTGAAGAGGCTATGACTAAAAAAGTTTTAGACGAAGCAGCGGCAAGTAAGAAAGTTCCCGATCCTACACTAGAAGAATTTGATGCCAGCCTCGCTAAATCACAGACGAAAACACAAGAGCAAGGCGATAAGTATCGGATAGACGAGAACCAGACCCTTTCTGAAATCGCACAGATGTATAAGACTACTGCTGAAGCTATCGCTAAGCACAACAAGATTGCAGACCCTAACAAAGTTAAGGTCGGTCAAGTCTTAGACATGAGTCCATTTAACCCATAATCGTAGAGAGTAATCATGCCAAATATGCACCATCCTAAGCACAATAAAACCATGAAAAAGAAAACAGCGCCAACTATGGCTAAAAAGAAAGCAGCGCCGAAGAAGCCTAAGAACAAAGGCTACTAATGGCCAAGAAGCTAAGCGCTAGTGCTCGTGCTGGGATTTTTATCCGGGCAGGTGTAGAAGGGTGCAACAAACCTAAGCGTACTCCCAGCCATCCGACGAAGAGCCATATCGTTGTAGCCTGCGAAGGCGGCAAAATAAAGACTATTCGTTTTGGTGAGCAAGGAGCTAAGACTGCGGGTAAGCCCAAAGAGGGCGAGTCCGAGAAGATGAAAAAGAAACGTGCCTCATTCAAAGCCCGACATGCAAAAAACATAAAGAAGGGCAAGATGAGCGCAGCTTACTGGGCAAATAAAGAAAAATGGTAGATACAGAATCAAAGATCCTTCTCCTTGAACCTAGAGAACAGTTTGACGCAGCCTTTGTGGGCTACGTTGACCGCTTTGGGCAACAAACAATCGCTTGCTACGACCATGAAAAGGTTATTGAGACCTTTAAAAGTCAAGGCATGTCCGATGATGAAGCACGAGAGTTCTTCTCGTACAACACTATCGGGGCTTGGGCTGGAGAGGGGACACCCTGCTTCCTTTTTAGCTCTTCGCCTCCTGATTTGCTCTAGTCGCAGAAGAATAAACCCCTACCCACACGCCGTTAGAATCCCAAAGATGGAATCCTAGCAGCCGAAGACCTGTTGGCGTTATCCAAGTTCCTTGCCAGATAAGACTGCTTGCGTATTGGTTCATGCTGCTCCGCTTCTGAATATAAGAATGCTGTAGGTTACTAGAGTTGCTACAAGGGCACCGTAGCACGTACCGAGGATCATACCCAAAGTAAAGGCCCCAAACTCGCGGGTCCACCCTTTAACGTTTTGTACGAGTTCGTAAGCCATAGCCATCCTTGTACCAGCCGCCGCCTTTTAAGACAAAGCTACCGATGCTAATCTGCTTCTCCACCTGTTCATTGCGACAAGAAGGGCAGGCAGGCGCAGCCTGGCGTAGCTTCATTAGCTTCTGGAATCGTTCATCGCATTCTGGGCATAGGTATTCGTAGATAGGCATTACATCAATGGTCCCGGCTGGTCGTCTTGCCAAGCCTTAAATAAAATTTTCTCTTGCTTGCTTTCGGGTAAACCCTCAAGCGAAGACTCCTCTACGAGATAATGAGCCAAGGCTTTCTGGTCCTTCGATAGGTCTTTATAGCTTTTTGGTTTCTTATTCTTAGCCATGCTTACCTACGCAGATATATAGATTCCGACAGCAACGTTACTTGCTGGGTTAGTTGGGGTAAAGGCTGCTGCTGCAAAGTTAGTAGCCCCTGCCATGCAGATCCCGGTACCGAAGACCATGTTTCTTGGGAAGATGTAGTGCTTTGACGTTCCTGCTGGACAGAAAAGAACGGAATGTGGCTTCGTTGTGCCGAAAGTAACAGAGCCTGTGAGGTTCCATAGGTACAAGTAGAAGCCTGAGCTAGTATTCTTCTTGTTGTCTATGAAGATCTGTTGCACATTTGCGGCACCGCTGTTGATATTGTCTTCAACCGTAGAGTTTACATCTGTATCTCGGATAAGTTTAGCGACACTGCTTGTCGAAAAAGAGGAGGTTATAACTGCCATTTCTTACTCCTAGGTTGTGTATAGATATAAGGTTGATGTTGCGCCGTAGCCACCAGAACTAGCAGGGTCTGCGTCTGTGCTAGTAGCATTGTAAGAAATACCGCTAGTGAATGGGATCCCTTCGGGTACATTCAGCGAAAACGTAGTTCCGGACGGCACAATAAAGGCCATCTTTGGTACAGTTGTTCCGGCTACAGCACTGGCTGAGTCGTAGAATCGCAGAAAGAGGTTACCGGCACCAGCAACAAGCTCAAACCCATACAACACGCCTGACCCGCCAGTAACATCTGAAACCATAGTGTTAGATACAGCGGTATCATGCGTGAG
>JGI24006J15134_10000091_pt1 | contig 85402 bp, 60 predicted proteins | sample LinPmetageLP53_FD_15134 | JGI IMG/M metagenome (IMG submission 15134)
GAAACAGCCAATGAGAAAAAGGCCCAGATTGAAATTTTAGAGTGGATTCTAGAATAATCAATCATCAGTAGTGCCACAACTACGGCAGGTGTATCTTCCTGGCTGCAATTCTATAAGGGTTTCCTTGCAATTTATACACATTTCTTGGTCGTGGACTGTAAATATTTGAGACATTTTGGTCATTATATATAAGATGTTATCGTATTTAACATTTACTTATTCTAACCAAAATGTTTATTAGTTACTGTTTATTTATATACTTTATAAATGACTAATGATTCAGATTTTATTCGGGAACATTGGGGAAAAATAATACAGGATTTTAAATCAGATTATGATAAATGGGAAAAACATACGCTAGGAGATTATATTGCAAGATGTGGAGACAGTATTAGAAATCAAATAGATAATAACATGATAGATATTAAAATTGAGGGAATTAGTGCTTATTTATTTAAACAACTTGATAAGGAAGATATAGCCATAAGTGCTAGAACTATACAAAGAAATCTTCCAGACATTTACAAACAGAACTATAATAAAAGCGACACCCTGTCGCAGTTAGAAGAGGACAAATGGAAAACTATTGAGACAGATGATGCAACAATAACTTTAGAAAAAAATCAATATAATGAAATTAAGATTAATGGTGTAGAGCAAAAAGACAAAGAAATCAAGCCAAAAAAACCAACAACAGATGCAGAAACAACATTTAGATTGGAACCAAAAGATACTAGGCAATATACATATCTAACAGCCATGAGTAAATTGGCCAATAAATTTCACTTAACACTAGAGACATTAAAAAATAGGTATAATGAATCTGGTGAACTTCAATCCATAATAGATAAAGAGTTAACAGATGTGGAAGAAAAATTACAGCAATACGCCAAAGACTGGGCCAGTATAGAAAACAGTAAAGGAATGATTGATTTACGGAGAGACTTTGGAGAATTTGAGAAAATAACAGCTTGTTTTAACATAGAAGTAGGCGAGACCATTGCCAGAATAGCACAATTAATGGACTATTCAGAGAAATATGGCTCCATAGGCATCCTCAGAGAGCCAAAAGTTAGAGCATTTTTTGAAAAAGAGACCACATATCCATTATACTTACGGTCATGCCCAAAATGTTTAACGGATATATCTCAACTAATGAACGAAAACATCAATTTATACCGAGAATGTAAAAAATTAAACATAGAAATACCACAGATAAAATACAATTAATACTAATATATAGTGCAAATTTAATCGATTATTATGTCAGCAGGAAACCTAAGATATTATGGTCTGGGAATTTATGGTGGACTTGTAGCACTTTGGACAGGTCTCGATAAAATAGCCCTAGATGATACTGTGGCCGTTGCATTATTGGCACCAATAGCTTTGCTAATTGGGGCAGATTATGTAAAGCATAAATCAGATAACAAAGCCTAAAAGTATTTTTTTAGGTCACTTTTTTATTTTTATTATGAACCCTAACTGTGTTATTGCTCGTAATGAATTAAATGGAAAGGTAGAATTTATTGCAGAACAAACAGAATGGGAGGGTAAATGGGATAATGATGTGCTATATTATGACGTGGAATACCATGAATCATTAAAATTAATATCCAAAAGACAGTTAAAGAGAGCAGTAAATCTGGCAATATCCACATGGAACTTTGAAATACCAACTAAATTTAAATCAGCTTGGAATACTAAAGCGGACATAGAGATAAGATTCAGGACAAAAGATGAGGATAATTATTTCAAAGAAAAACCCAGCGTGTTGGCCTATGCCTATTTCCCAAATCAGGGAAGCGTGTCAGGACAGGTGGTATTTAATGCTTCATACATCTGGGACCTAAAAGGTAAGGGTATTAGAGGAGATAAAGCAATAGAGAAAGGGCTAGTGGAGAACGCTTATCCAGACAACATACTAAAAACTTACAATATCTATGCAGTATTAATCCATGAGTTAGGTCATACACTAGGACTAAAACATGACGTAACAGGTGCCAAAGATGGTAGTGATGTAATGGACCCATACTATTCAGTAGATAATCTGGACCTATCTGATAGAGACATATACAGAATCAGAGTAAAATATGGACAAAGAGTCTGGTCAAGATTCAAGTGGTATAACATCATAAAACGCTGGTTATGCCTAGCCGTTAGGCGATGAATAGGATTTATATTATTTCATCTTTAATCATTATAGCAGTTTATACTATGTATTATGCCACAAGATAAGGGACCCAAGGAATTAAACCTATACACAGAAGATCAAGTATGGGAGCTAGTAACCAAGGCAATTACTAGGACATTATACGATTGTATCGCATCACATGAAGCCCATGGACAGGTAATGATAGAGGTTGATTGGTTAAGAGATTACGCAGATATGATAGCCATAACATTCCCGAGGATTGAACCACCATGACCAAAAAATTCCATACCTGTGAGAAATGTACCAAACAGATAAAGGATTGGTACCACATGGCTTGTGGCTGTTCATGTCATGATTAATATTTTGCTTAAAAACATAATTATAAATAGAACGTATGGCCTAATATAACCATGGGAATAATTTACACCAAATGTGAAAATTGTAAATATCCAGAAAGAAATGATAGTAAAATATGCTCCGAATGTGAGTATGTTTTCAAGAACTTTACTATCAGAGATGGAATTTACTACCGAATGCAAACAACACAATAACCAATACAACTTTTTCTCTTTTTATTTTTTTTTGCTTAAAAACATAAGATTATATAGAAGAACCACCGTAAATAATACATGAATACAACAGTAGAACAAACAATAGTACAACAACTCAACCAAACAAAAGTCAATGGCTTTCCTTTATTGCAGTACATTGGCACACAAAATCAGTTTGGAAAAAGCATCAATGTTGGTTATAATACAGTAATAATCAAACCAGCAAAAAATCCAAAGAAAATTACCTCAGTAGCAATTCAATATATGGAAATCTCTGATACCTACACTATTAGATACTACAAAAAGAATCAAGTAGTAATGGCTCAAGATGATATGTACTGTGATCAATTAGACAGTATCGCCAGAGAGTTGGGAGTGTTATAATGATTAAAGTAGGAGACTTTGACATAGTTATGAAAAATGATAAGTGCATAATCATAACCGTGGGTCCCATGGATATCATAATAGACAACACGACTGGAGAAAATCTAGTGGATATTGTTAAGAATGATTGAGTGTAATCTATGTGGTATGCAGTTTGAGGAGAATGATATCCTTATTGGAACACGTAAGGCAACTCACCAAAGATTTCATACTAGATGCGCCTTTGAGAAAAGAAACACAGTAGAGGGCGTGGTTATCTGGGTCCCAATAAAAGAATAATAAGTTTAATTATTTCTGTTTTAGTCATGGTCACGAATAAAAAATGAGAAATATGGTAAAGAATCATTGGTCCAATCTAAACAGCGATGGCAGAAGATTGGAAAGAATTATCAAACTATGTGAGACAAATATTAAAAAGGCTATGGGAGAGAATCCATCACAGACTGATAATGACTTAGTATTGGCATACATGGACAGATTAATCAAGGCTACTAACCAAAAGTCACATATCGCAGATTTGGTATTGGGTATATCACACTTGAGAAAGTTGGCAGAGAAAAGACTAGATCAACCAAAGGTGTATCTTGGACAATAAAGAACAGCAATTCCATGAAGATATCCGAACACTAAAGAGACTGATTCCAATTGAAAATGAAGATGAAATATCAGTAAATTTACCACAGTATAGAGGCTTATCATTCAAAGAGTTTTGGGAAGCATTACCAACAAAGTTGGAATACTTTGACTATGAGGAAGAATTAACAACCATACTAGAATCTAATAAAAAACTATGGGTTAAGAAGGCCACTGGCCTTGGAATTACCGAATGGACCATTAGATGGATAGCATGGAATTGTCTTAAAGATGATGTATGGAAGAATAGCCAGGTAGATGTTTCCGTAGTTGTTATTACAGGTGCCAATCAGGATTTAACAAACAAGGTCATTGGTAGAATCAAATCTTTGTTTAACTATGAGTTTAAGACCAAAGAGAGTGTGGTAATGCTGAATGGCTGCAGGATAGAGGGATTTCCTACCAACCACTTGAGCCCTGCAAGAGGCTTAAATCCAAAGGTAGTCATGCTGGACGAAGCCGACTTTTTTCCCTCAAGATACCAAGATGAGGCACGAACAGTGGCCGAGAGATACATTCCAAAGACCAATCCACACATATTGCTAATCAGTACACCAAATCTTCCTGGTGGATTGTTTGAAAGAATGGAAGATGAAACAGACAACGGTTACATTATGAAGCACATGGATTATAAAATAGGACTAAACAAGGTATTCAGAGAGGAAGATATTATTACAGCTAAAAAGTCTCCAAGCTTTGAAAGGGAATACAATTTAAAATACGGATTTGGAAAAGGAGATGTGTATGAAGCATTGGACAATATAATCACAGAGTATGATTTAACGGTTGTTGGTGGTAGATCAGGTTGTTACGGGGACCCAGCATTTGGATCATCAAACTTTGGTGTATTAGGTGCAGAGATAAGAGATGATATATTATACATTACAGAGGCCAATGAATTTCCAAGACCATCGCCAAGTGCCATGCTAGATGTGATGGAAGACATGGCCCACAGATACAATGATAATGTAAAAATAGACTCGGCCCACCCTGGATTTATCAGGGACCTAGAGGAGAGAGGTATTCCAGCATTACCTATCAACTTTGGTTTACAGATAAGGGACCATGAGTCAGCCAACATTCAATCGTTAAGAAGTAAGATGGCCATCAATTCAGCCCAGATGGTCAAGATGGGCAAGGTAAGAATACACCCATCACACACCAAATTAATTTCACAGCTTCGTGCCGCACAATTTGACAAAAAGGGTGGCATAAACAAAGAGGAATTAAACTTTGATATTGGAGACTGTTTCATCATGGCTTGTTGGGACCTCAAAGAGTTTGATTATGGCCATTATGATGTGATGGACAATAAATTGGTTAAAACTAACGAAACAGAAATACATAAATCATCTAGTGTCTTAATGAATACTGAGTCCTTTGAATGATGAAGATAGGTTACAAGAATTTATAATTAAGGCTACTGGCAAGACTATAGGAAGAAACAGTAAGAACTCTTTGGCCATGTTATTTGCCAACACTTATGCCGAATACGCTAAATCCATAAATGACGTAAACAACGGATATACCATCTACAAGGAATTGGAAGCAAAGATAGAAAAGATAAAAGAAGAAATGAAAGACCTCGACAACATACCAACATCAGTATTATCAGAGATACTAGATAGTAATGAGTAACGAATTAGTAATAATTTATTGTAAAGTATGCAAACAAGAATATCATTATTGCTGTTTTATGCACTATTATCTTAGGGATTCATGGAGAATAATAAAAAGATGAAATTCATGTTCAAAGGAAAAAGATTTAAGAGAGTTGGTTGGAGATTATACATTGAACAATAGGCAACCATTAACGCATGAGGAATATCTATCATTACTTGTTGATTCCATCAATGATGTGTTAAAACAGATAGACGATAAGCAAAAAGACCTTAAAAAGATTAAAGATAATGAAACTGTAACCAAGGCACATCACACTAAAAGAATTATTCAGACATGGTTCAGAGCTAACGGAAATTTACCTATACCTGACTAACATTGACCTTAATGGTTTATATTGTCTAAATCTGATGCTGTAACTATGAGCATGGATTTAAAAACCAAAGAGCCTGTAAAAACGGTGGAACGTCTATTCAATGCCACAAGTATGCACCATATTGATCTTCACAAAGAAGATGGCATACTTGTAAAAAGAGTATATGTCCAACGTGATGATGCAGAAGAAAACATAAAAAACATATTCGGACAGATTGATTAAATTCAATCATCTTTTTTTTTATTTTAACCATTAAGCTTATCAGCTTTTCAGCTGGTCTAGGTCAACTTTATTCAATAACAATCTATAAATATACCAAGTTTGCTTAAAAAGATATGAATAAAACAGTACAAAACAACGCAGGAATTAATATTGCTATGATTTTTGAACAATTAGCAATAGAAAACGCCTCACAGGAAAAAATAGATTCTGTTCTTGAAACATTATTTAAAACAAGTTACACAAAAGATTCCATTCTTTATTACGCAAGTAAAGGCTATGGTTATCATGTAGCCTATGGTGGATTAAATTGACACCTAAGATCCTTCCTTGTTATAGATACAAAGACAGAGTAATGGCAAGAGAATTAGACCAAAATGACTATTCTCCAATTGGTTAATTCTTTTAATATATTTTATCATGTTTTAATTAGTATATACGGCCAGGTTGAAAGAATGTAGATACATCATCAGCCTGAATTAAAGTCTATTATTTCTCTTTATATATTGAATTCTAAAAAAGGTTGTATTGGCTTATGGATTGTATTTAATCATGGATCAACCGAAATGGTACAGAGATGATTTTAGCTCTGAAAGTAAATTAACAGGAACTATCTATACCAATCAACAGTACACAAAAAAGAAAAACCTAACAGGATATACAGTTAAGATTAGATTATATAAAAATTATAGATGGGGCGATTATTTTGGTAAAACTGCCAGTATTACTTCTGCCACTGGAGGCACTTTTGAATATGCAGTTAATGAAAATGAGATGCCACCACCAAACATCTATAATGTTAAACTTGAATTGTCTAAAACAGGAGTAAAAGAATCAACTCTAAACAGGCAAGAACTCCTTATCCTTGAGGGTCCCAGTGCATGACATTACCTAAAATAGTAGAAGCCAAAGTGCCACTGGCAAAGATAGTAAGAAGTGATTTTAGCAGAGAGCAACCAACCCACATTACTTTTGATCAGTTACTAAAATTTCATGACAGGACACCACAGCTACAAATAGCCATATCATCTTATTCGGAATTAATCACTGGCACAGAAATGACCGTAAACTCTGATAATGAGGAAGCTAAAGATCTAATTCAACAATGGATAAGAAAGACCAATTTTTATGATAAATTTGAATCATTGGTTACTACTGTATTAATTACAGGTAATGGAATCTTGGAGAAACTAGATGAAAATTCCATAGATGATGTGATGGAAGTAGATATGTCAACCATCATATCTAAGAAAAGGGACCCAACTGGAAAACTGGAATTTTATGAACATAGAACACAGAATGGACAGACAGAAAAGTTGGGAGAGGGCAAGACAGGTAAATTTGTAGAGTTTAACTTAACAAGCTATTCAAGACAACCATGGGGTAAGTCACTATTCTATTCACTGGCAATTCCAAGAACAGTAGGAAACAGGACAACAGCACCATTAATAGAAATTATGTGGGGTATAGAAGATGCAATGGGAGCCATCATCTTGAATAATGCGTATCCCATCACGACCATTACCTACCCGGGAGCATCAGATACATATTTAGAAAAAGAAGCAGTAAGATGGCAAAGATACAAGCCAGGAGACAAAAGGGTCCAGAAGATTAAACCAGAGATTGATTTCTTTGAAACTCAAGGTAACAGCAAATATACAGATTATATTACACATATAGAAAAAACCTTTGAACTCGGGACCCAGTTCCCCCACGATATAATGACGGGAGACTTTACATCTAGAGCATCATCAGAGACAACGGACAATATCGTAATGAAAAGGGTTAGGGGTTATCAGAGATATTTGGCCAACAAACTAAAGACAGAGATTTTTGATTCCGTACTAATCCAAAACGGATTTGATCCAGATGAGGTAATGCTAGTTGTTGGATTCACCACTCAAAACGTGGTAGAGTTAGAAGTAGATCAGGTCAAAGATTTGGTCAATACTGGCATCATGACCACTAATGAGGGCCGAGATTGGTTTAGAACTAATACGGGAATGGAACTACCTGATGATGATGAAATAAAAGCCAAACAAGACGTACAATCTACAATAGCCAAAAATGCTCAAGATATTAAACAAGAAAATTTTATTAAAGAAAATATTAAACAGGTATCTCAAGTAAAAGCAAAGCCAAAAATAATGTGTAAGATGTGCAAGGAGGGCCAACACGCATTATGTACTAAACGTAGATGTGAATGTCAATGACCGAGTTTGATGATTTGACTAAAAGGATCTTGGACAGATTAGACACCTTTGAGGAAAAGATAGAGAAACTATGTGAACGACTGATGAAAGTGGAGTATGAATTAGGGACCCATTTTAAAGAAATAGAGAGCAAACAAGCCAACAAGGACAGAAAATTCTATATCGTAATAGCAGGAATGGGCATATTGTTTGCAGTAGTTGAAGTTTTGCAAGGATTGAAATAACTTAAATTAGAGTAAAACATCTATATTTTATCGAGTATGTAAATACTCATGGATTGACCAAGACGTATTTCGTGAGAGTACCACAGGAGTTAAACCTGTCATTGAGGTCAATCTATTATTACTTATTATCAGTTTAATTAAAAAAATAACATTGAAATTAGAAGCTTATACTAAAATAAATGAAACGGCAAAAATCTCTGGTGTGGCATTAATTCCCAGAATTAGCAGAAATAACAATCTATACACCAAAGCCGAATTAGAAAGATTTGATGGTGTAGAGGTTCCACTGAATTGGGAACATAATCCAGGTCAAGTTATCGGAACTGCCACTTTTCATTATAATCCAAGTTTAGAGACAGTATATTATGAGGGAGAAATTACCAACGAAGGTGCCGCAAGTTTGGCTAAAAATAAAACATTATTCACCAGTATAGAAGCTAATCCAACTGATTTACGGGAAATTTGTAACGGGCCCGGAGATTGTTTTTCAATGCCTTATGGATTAAATCCAGTAGGACTAGCATTGACAGAAACACCAGGGGTTCCAGAAACAACAGTAAATGTAATGGAGAGATATATAGAGGAATGTAACCATCATAATCCACTAGAAGTAGGACAGGACTATACAAAAATGACCAAAAGTATAGATCAGATTTTGAATCATCTAAATGTAGAAGCTTGTCCAGACTGTGGCGAATTACACGCAAAAAAAAACGACTAGAAGATGTTAACCTAGCGGGACCCACAGCCAGAGCAGACATTAAGAAAAAAAAGAAAATTGCAAAAGTGCCAAGAGGATTTCAGTTTAATGAAGCGTTAGACGAACATTGGAAAGAGGTAGAGCATTATTTACATGATAAATATACAGTAACGGAATCAATTAGTAAAGATAAACTAAAAAAGTTATGGATTGAATTAAAACCACAACAAAGGAGAGATTTATTAAAAAAAATGAAATTAGATGCTAATATAGCCGATATTGAGTTTGATGATTTATCTGATATGAATATTAAGGCATTAACATCTATTAATAAGCCTGAATTATCAATTATTTTAACAGCCACGTTTAGTGCATCAGTGGCAGGATTAGCATTGACAATATTAAATGCACCTACAAATAAATCTGTATCAGATATTAAGAGTGAGCCTATTCCAGACGATATTAAACAACAAATAAGTGATAATCCCACATCAATAGGTCAACAAAAATCAGACACAGTAGGAAACCCAGAATTTAGGGCATTTACTCACTCATCATCATTTGTAGGTAATGTGTTATGGGATAGGGAAAGCAGAGAAATGGATATTATACTAAATGGTAATACATATCATTTTTGTAGAGTATCGGAAAGATTGTTTGATTCATTTGAGGGAGCAGCCAGTAAAGGAGCATTTTTCAACAGGGAGATAAAGACCTTACATGATTGTTAATTTTATCAATGGACTCAAAAAGTCATTTAGTGGCAAGGACTACCTAAGAGAGATAAACCAATGCGATAAATGTGGCAAACCTAGTTTTTTTAACTCATGTCTAATGTGTGAGACAGACGAAGCATACAGAGGTTGGAATAAAAAACAATAAAATTACTTCTTATCTAATCACTATTTAAAGAAATGCCATGCCTTGCGATTGTAAAAAATCAGAAAACGAAGAATGTCCCGAGGGACAACACTTCGATATCTCACAAGGAAAATGTGTAGCTAAAGAATCTGCATTTGGAGATCCTAAAACTACTGATGTAGAAGCCGACGTAGCATCATCTGGTGCCGACGTAGGTGGAAGTCAAGAAGTTGAAGGAACACAATGTCCAGAAGGTCATTCATTAAACAAAGACTCTGGTATATGTGAACCAAATGGCTCTGATAAAACTGATGATATTGGTAAAACAAATACATCTATTGCAACAGAGAACAACAAGAGACTTAGCGCCATTGAACAATCCATTAAAGCTCTAGCAGAAAAGAAACCATCAGCCCAAGTAGGCCTAGACGACGGTCATAAGACCTGGAGTCAAGTAGCCGAGCAGATGGCTCCATCTTTAAGAAAATTCGGTAAATTTGAGTTTGATATTTCATTAGAATCTCTAAGAAGCATCAACACCAAACAGACCCGAGACAGACAAGGTTCCGTATCTGAATCATTCAGAGACAGTCCTTTACAACTTAAAGAAGCCGTATCCATTTCTGGTACCCATGCAACACAGGATTTAGATACTGATGTTGCAATAATTCCAGGTGGCATTTCTTTCAAACCAGTGTTTCAATTTGCAAAGACTAAACGCATTGAAGCAGGTATGGACAGAGCAAGATTTTTCAAAACAACTATTCCAGCTAACGGTTCACAAACCGTTGGTACAACACCATCAGAAGCCACTCAAACCTTTACAAGTGTAGAAGTTACACCAAGCACAATTACTGGTGTATATCTTGTTGGAGACTTTGATGAGGTGGAAAACAGTCCTTTCGATTTGCTCCAAGCAATAGTAGAAGGATCTGCCGCTTCATACGAAGATTTCGTGGCAACCGATATGTTGGACACTATTTCAAAAGAAGGAACTTTAACTCCTGGACTTTGGATTCGTGGTGATACAGGTGCAACTATCACATCATCAGATGTAGCCTCCATGGCTATGGACGAGACAGGTATTGCATTCGGAAGAGAATATTTGGAAAACCAGGGGTATCTACGGGGAGGAATTAAACCAATTTGCTTCTTAGATCCGCAACAATGGAGAGAACTAATCACCAGCACCAATGTAACATCATTGGCAACCAGAAGTGCTCCAGATATTTGGCTTAAGGCCGAGTTGGAACAATTTATGGGAGTCCAGTTAATTGTTACAAACGCAGTAGAACACAAAAACAATAGTACCAATAATGCAGTTAATGCCTATATGTGTGTCCCAAAACACAGTTATGGAATTGGTATCAAACGTGATGTTACTGTGAAAATGCATGAGATCGGTGAGGACAACCAAGTGAGGGTAAATACGACCTGGAGAACTAAGGCCGGGGTTATTGATTCAACATCTATTGTTAGAATCAGTACAACCGATTAATCTTAGACACTCCTTTTTTTTATTTTTTTATCAACAAAATTTAACCATTTGGTCAACTTTTTTTGCTTAAAAACTTATAAACCTCTAATCCAATACCCTATATGGAAATAGAAATTGTGAAATGCCAACTTTGTGGGTGGGGTAATGTGCCATCAAAATGTGTAACATACTGTTATGATCCAGAAAGATTCCAACCAAAAGAGAAAAGAGTAGGTGTTCCAAAAATATGTACGGATCATTGTTGTCCTAAATGTCACACTAAACAAGGAAAAAAATATAATGATGTTCAAGAATGCCATTGGTGTAATTATATGAAAACACTTGGAGAGGGATCATCATAATGGAAAAACAAATCACTTGTAAAAAATGTAAAGTAAAATTTACAACCAAAGTAATCTACAAAGATTCAAGAATCTATACTTACAAAAATCAAAGGAATTTTCATTGTAACCTTAGATTGAATAAAGTCCAATACAGAAAGTGCCATCTTTGCAGAAATATAGGTAAGGCATTAGACTTTATGAATAAGGAGATGTTTTCATAATGACTTTAACAATATTACACAAACAGAAAAAAGCACAAGTTAGAAAAATGGAATCTTATGATAGTGATTCTACTTTGGAAATACTAAAAAGTCAATATAATATGTTAAAAAGTCACCATATTGATATGCCAAAATTACAAAGTAAAACTTTGATAAATATGAGGAAATGTCCTGATCATGCTCATAGTGGTAATGGAGCTCATTGTCATAATAGTGGTAAGAAAAAATCAATTTGCTTCCAAAACACTTTCCTTACAAAAAGAGCAGGAGATTTAAATTTTCTAGGATATAGAAATGAGGAAACAAACAAACGGATTTTCATATTACTAAAAGACACAATGGCATTAGGTGAAGTATTAACCCATGAAATAGCACATTTTAGAGTTAAAGGTGTCCATAACAAAAGATTCTACCGTAGGCAACATCAATTATGGAATACTTATGTAAATGCCATCATTTCAGGTGAACTTTACCTCTAATCATCTATTATTTCTCTTTATTTTAAAAATCAGTTAAAGAATACAATGGCTGGTAATTATTACGGAATAAATGCAGTAAAAGACCTACTTAACATAGAAATTACAGATACAGTAGATGATGAATTGATAAACCGCTTTGGAGCCGTAGCAAATCAGCATTTAGACAACATTTTAAAACAACATGACGAAAGAATCCCACTAAAAGTGCCAAGTATTCTAGCAGATGTTAAAATGTCTGCCAATTACTATGTATGTTCACTATTCAGAGGCAAAAGGGGAGATAATGAGACAGCAAAGTTTTGGAAGGATATGTTTACCGATACAATTAATGGAATCATAGAAGAAAGAAGCATTGAAGGTTTATCCTATGATGTTCAAAGATTTAATGATAGATACAGACAGGAAGATGTGTATAGATTATGGTAAGTAATATTAATTCTCTTTATGTTAAAAATTGTGAGTATGATTATAATGTTTGAACTACCATCATCTTGGAATCTAAATAATAGAATCAATGAAAACAAAACAGAATCTTTTGAATCTTGGGCTGACAGTACAAGATATTTATCTGATCAATCTAGAGCAGATAATGTGATAAGGGTTTTATCATTCCCAGAAGTAAGCCCATCTGGAAGTGTAGATATGATTAAAGAATTTGACTATACACATAACCTCGTAACCAATGACGGTGAAATTTATTATGCTAAAATGGGTGCAGGAGAAACACCTGCAACTAATGAAAACTTTGAAGATACTGGAAGATTTGAAATGGGAACAACTGCCTATACAGAAGCAGAAACCGATACATTCACAAACTTTGATGTAAGTGGATCTTCTAAAATTTCAGGATCAAGACAGGTTTTCACAAGTGGCTATCCTAAGACGAATGATACAGCCGATACGGATAATACTGGAGATGCAACTGATGCCGTATCTTATGCAGTAAATTATTCCGCAAGTGCCTGGAATGATGCAAACGTTGAACAAGGTTGTATTCATGCGATAGCTAGTCCAGTAAATGCCTCAAAATTATTATCAGTATTTTCATTTACAAGCTTTGCAAAGACAAGCTCTGACACCTTAAAGGTATTCGTAAATCACGCATTTGAGAATCAATAGTCATGAGTCTTAGAGCCATGTTTGAGATGTTAAACCGTCTAAATCATACACCTGCTAAATCTCATGGTGGCATGGATGCCAAAATATTTCATGCTGAAAGAATCAATATAGTGTTAGGAGGCACAGAATAGAATGGCTGATGTTAAGATTTCTGCACTTGGAGCAATATCAGCAGTAGCAGGAGAGGATCTTGTTGCAATAGTTGATGATCCATCTGGAACACCTGCCTCAAGAAAAGCAACCATAACTCAAATCGCAACTTTCATTAATGCAAGTGCTATTACAGCCTCAAATACAACCACTTTTACAAATAAATCAATAGATGTAGATAATAACACAATAACAAATATAGAAGTTGATAATCTTAAATCAGGTGTATTAGACACAGATTTATCATCGGTATCAGGTAGTGACGATACAATCGCAAGTGCAAAAGCAGTTAAAACTTATGTTGATGCTCAAATTGCAACAGAGGACACTATTTCAGAATTAAATGATACAACAATTACATCAGTAGGAGATAATGAATTATTACAATATAACAGCACTAGCTCTGTATGGGAAAATCAAACATTAGCAGAGGCAGGAATATCACCTGTTGCAGGATCATCTAGCATAGTAACAACTGGAACTATTGCAACAGGTGTTTGGAATGGCACAGCAATAGCACAAGCATATATCGCTGGAGATGCTATTAACGGAACTAAATTAGCTGATGATGCCGTTGATAGTGAACATATAACAGATGGAAGTATTGACCTAGCTCACATGAGTATTAATTCCATTGATAGTGATCAGTATGTTGATGGTTCAATAGATTTAATTCATTTAAGTGCTGATAGTGTAGATGGAACAAAACTAGCAGATGATGCCATTAATAGTGAGCATTATACAGATGGATCAATAGATTTAGTCCACATGAGTGCAAACAGTATAGATTCAGATCAATATGTAGATGGCTCTATTGACTTGGCACATTTATCAGTAAATTCAGTTGATAGTGATCAATATGTAGATGGATCAATCGATTTAGCACATCTTTCAGCAGATTCAGTTGATGGAACTAAAATTGCCGATAATGCCATAGATAGTGAACATTACACAGATGCCTCAATAGATTTAGCTCACATGAGTGCTAATAGTGTCGATAGTGATCAATATGTTGATGCCTCAATAGACTTGGCTCATCTAGCCGCTGATTGTGTAAATGGAACTAAGATCGCTGATGATGCCATAGATTCAGAGCATTATACAGATGCTTCAATAGATTCAGCACACTTATCAACAGGATTAACAATAAATGATCCAACTTTAACATTTTCAATAAATGCACAAACTGGCACAACTTACACACCTGTATTAGCTGATGCAGGTAAAGTTGTAACATTAGACAATGGATCAGCAATAACATTAACTATTCCACCAAATTCTAGTGTAGCATATCCAGTAGGAAGTAGCCTCACATTCATATCAATAGGTGCAGGATTGACTACCTTTGCTCAAGGATCAGGTGTTACAATAGCTAGTGCAGGTGGAACAGCAACAGCTCCAATCATCACAGCCCGACATAACTCTGCAACTTGTATTAAAATTGCAACAGATACATGGCAAGTGGTTGGTGCTTTAACATAATGAAAGATATTGAAAAATTTTTTAAAGATAAACAATTAAGATCCCCTCATACAGGTATTTGGTTTGGTGTGTCTCAAAGTTCTGGAGCAGGAGGAATTGATGCTAGTGGTGGAACAGAATCAGAAACAGGTGGTTACAAGTACCATACATTCAATTATAGTGGATCAAGTAATTTTTACACTTCAACATTAACAATAAATTCAGGCTCGGCAGATATTGAATACCTTATAGTTGCAGGAGGAGGTGGATCAGGCAATTTTTATTCTGGTGGCGGTGGAGGAGGTGGATTATTATCTGGAACATTATCTGATCAAGACTCTAACGTAACTATTAGCGTGGGTAAAGGTGGCATTAGTGGAACAGCAGGAAGTTCAGCAAGTGATGGTGGACAAGGACAAGCTTCCACAATGACAGCTAATGGAACTGCTGTAGCTACTGTTGGAGGAGGATATGGTGGCTCTGGAGGATTTGGAAATAATGGTGGAAATAGTGGTGGCTCTGGAGGATCTGGAGGTGGTGCAGGAAGTGGTAGTGGAGGATCTGGCACATCAGGTCAAGGAAATGCAGGTGGAACTGGAGCTTCTGGAGGAAGTAAAGGCGCAGGTGGCGGTGGAGGCGCAAGTGCAGCCGGTGGAGCCGCAAGTGGGGATCGAGGAGGTACAGGTGGAAATGGAACTGATTGGAATGGAACTACTTACGCAGGTGGTGCCAGAGGTGGAGGAAAAACTACATTGTCAGCAGGAGCAGGTTCAGGAAATGCAGGTGGTGGAGGAGCAGGAGGAACAAGTAACAGTCAATCAACTACTGGAAGTGCAGGAAATAATGGAATTATAATTTTAAGATATGCAGTATAAATAAACAAACTCTTATTAATAGTAATTTTGATAATATCATTAAATAATGAATTATAACAAGGAATGTCCATGTTGCCATTGGAAGTTTTTTGTATCAGAAACATACGATAAACACGCTGTATGCGTAAAATGTGGCTCAATATTTGAATAGTTACTATTAACCGATATAGATGAATAATACCATGTTTGTTTCTCTTAACTTAATTATTGACCACGCCTGTAATGTTAAAATGAAAGATTGAGTGAGCAATTCCTTCTTGAAGATAGCTCTGGAAGTTATTTTTTAGAAGATTCATCAGGTGGTTATCGTCAAGATTTTCCTATCAAAGTAGTCAATCAAACAATAGAATTAACTGAAACACGTTTGCCTGAACAATCTGTATTCCTATTAGAAGCTCAAGAGGGTGCGTATTATTTAGAATCAGGTGACGGATATTATAGGCAAGATGAGCCATTCTATCATTCTAATGAAACCATAGGAATTGTTGAAACCCAAAACTATGTAAGGGGATTAAAGAAGGAAATCAACGACATAATTGGACTAACTGAATCTAAGAACAGGCTAAGAAACCAGGTCAGGAATTTAGATGAAATTTTAGGTATTACAGCCTCAAAGAACAGATTAAGATCATTAATTAGAAACTTTAGTGACACCATTGGATTTACGGAAGCAGATGATAACGTTATTGGATTAAACAGAAACATAGATGAAATAGTTGGCAATACAGAATCAACCAATAGACTAAGAGAGCAGGTAAGAAATGTCAATGAAACAGTTGGCATAGATGAATCATCAAACAGGGATAGGACATTTTTCAAAAATGCTGTAACAGATATAATTGGATTGTTTAGTGTTGCAAGTAAGGCAGAGCCATCATTATTTGAATTTACTTTAGAAGATGGATCAGGAACATTATATCTAGAAGATGGTACAGGAAATTATGTCCAAGAACACCCTGTCAAAGTATTTAATGAAACAGTAGGTGTTACTGAAAACAGTAATAGATTAATGAATGTCTTTAAGAATATTTCAGATACAATAGGATTAACAGAAGTTAGTGAGGCTTACAATGTAATTAAGAAAGTTGTATCATCAGTAATAGGATTAACTGAAACCAAATTAACTGAAACCACCACATTGAATCTCCTATTAGAAGGAACTAACGCAGAACACTACCAACTAGAAGATGGATCTGGTGGCTATCATTTAGAAGTAGCTGTAAAAGTATTCAATGAAACAGCCGGTATAGTTGAAACAGCAGTCAAGAATAATGTATTAATCAGACATATTTCAGATACAATAGGCTTAACAGTATTATCTAATCATGTAACAGGATTTGTAAAAATAGCTACATCATTTATTGTATCTGTAGAATCAGCATTAAATAAAATAGTTACTGATGTTAATGTCTTATCTTTAGAAGATGGCACAGGTGGTATATTACAAGAAGATGAAGCAGGATTCTATCAATTAGATCAATTAGTGGCAATTAAGATATTAAACATGGTAAATGGATTAACTGAATCATCACAAAAATTACATGGTGGATTAAAGGTAATAACTGATCAGCTTAACGTGGTTGAATCATTTAACAGATTAAGAGATCAGATCAGAAACTTTAGCCAAACAGTAGGTATTACAGAAGCCAGTAACAGATTAGGTGTATTAAAAAGAAACTTCACTCAAGCCATTGGTATTACTGAATCATCAGAAAGATTTGGCTTACTCTTTAGAAGAATATCATCAACTATCGGAATTACAGAAACAAAGAATAATGCTTTAGGATTTGCAAAAATCATTAACGATATTCTACAACTAACAGATTCAAAGAATTTCGTATCAGGTATAGTAAAATATATTTCAGATACAGTTGGAATTGTAGGAACAGCTATCCAATTCAGATTAATAGCCTTTGAAGTAGATGCAGGTGACTTTATCACATTAAGCCTTATCAATCTAAGTAATTTCATAACATCTACGCAACAGGACATGGGAGACATGACCCGATTTAGTGCTTTTAATTCTGGAGATATGAATGTAGATAATGGCTAATGGGACCCAAATAACTATTCAATCAGAAGATGTTGGAACTATAATCAAAGGCACAGCCAAGTCAAGGTCAGGTAGTACGGATACGGTAATTGATCTAAATGATGTTACTGCCGTAGTAATATATCTTAGGGACCCAGATGGTAATTTAACTGACCATACAGCCACAGCTACTAACGCAGATGGAGGCACAGACGGAATATGGTCTTTTACTACATCATCGGCAATATTCTCACTTTTACCTGGTGTCTGGCATATACAGGCCAAATATTCTTTGGCAGGTGGAACCGTATTCTATTCAAACATTAAAACATTGAATGTCGGTGAAACGCTACTGTGACAACCATAGACCTTTTTGCAATTAAACAAAGAATAGTGGAAATATTACAAAGTGATACCAATCTTTATGACTCAACACCATCAGACAAAACAAAGTTTAGAAAAATTGAGGCAGGAAGTCCAAGCCCTAAGGCAATACAGGAACCACCATTACCAAGACTGTGGGTAACCAGTGATGATGTTGTGGCCAACATAAATCATGTGGCAGTAATTGAAAATAATATCCATAAAGGAGATGAATATGACATAAGAATTAAAATTATTTTTGTGGTAGAAGCTAAAGATGGACCAACAACAGAAGAAAAAATAGATGATTTCACTAAACTAATTATTGAGAAACTAGAGGCAAACTATGACCTAAGAAACACATCAGGAACCGAATCAACCAGAGTGGCAGAATCATCTAGAGTAACGCAGATAATGGATTTACCAGCCCTATTTAAAGGAGATAGAGTCAAAGGTAGATCAATTAAATTCCAAGTTATAGTCAGAGCATAAAAATAAAAAGTTTGGTCTACCTATTGGCAGAACCATTCTTTAGAAGTGCCATTTGCTCTACGAGCATTTTGGTTGACCATTTGTGATACACTTCCAGTTGGTAGTGGAATATCATCATAAGTGATTTTATCTAAATCTACACTTAGATAACTTGTTGCCTTACTTGACAAATCTTTCACATATTTTCCATCTGCATCTTCTTTTACAAGACCAGACCATATACCACCTCTTGGACATTTTGGACATTTTACAGTTAAATATCCACTTAATGCTTCACTGGTAACTTCATCTACTGTGTAAGTAACTAAATCATCAGTGGTTAATCTACATAGAGTAACCTTATGACCTTCATCACATTCACATCTAACGTCTTTACCGTTGTTGAGTAGTTGTTTTCTCATGTATTACGTTACAACATGACCTTAATAAGTTTTGCTTAAAAACATAGTTATATATAGAACGTGTTGGAATAGATAATATGGAAACAATAACTTATGAAGTTACTGAAAACATGGCAGATACCCTTCAAGAATTTGCAGATATGAAATATGGTGGAGATTTACAAAAAACAATCACCAAACTAATTGCAAGTGGGTTTAAATTCAGTGGTTATGGTGCAGGTGTAAGTGGAGGTAAATCAAACTTGCATATTTTAAGCCATGCTGATCATCAAGAGTATCTAACAAAAGCAATCAAAATGGATTAATTATAATCCTTTTTTCTCTTTTTATTTTTATTAAATTACTTCTATTATCACAATAATCAGATTAATGCTTTATGGGCGTTGGAGAAATTGCTGAAATTGTTAATGCTTCTGAGCTAACGTTGGAAACATCAACAGGTAATTACATACTGTTAACCAACTTGTCCTTGCATATTGGAAGACCTGAAGATAGAATTGCCACAACCGATGGTGGTGCATTATTCAGTTATGGTAAAGGAGATAATTATTTTACAGCAACCTTATTAGTTTCTACACCTGAATTATCAGATTTAAACACTTTAGGCCAAATTGATTCTGATGGAGATATGACACCAAGAAGTTGGTTGATTAAAGCAAAAGACGTATCAGGAACCACCAAGACTTTTGCAGCCACAGGAATTTTAAGAGAATATGATATTAACAAACCATCAGAGGGTAAAGTCAGTATTGATATATTTGTCCGAATTACAGGTGACGATATTTCAATATCTTAGGAGATTTAATTGGCTTCATTAAGTGAACTAATCAACGGTATGATCCGTACAATGATAGAAGATGCCCAATATACATCAGCCAGTCCTGGACATACAAATTATGTCCAAGCTATCAATGCAGAGGAGAATCCAGATTTAGAAGCTGAGATTAACAAACTATTGGCAGGTAATGACAAAACAAACAAATCTAAAAGTTTTGGTAAGACAGATGATGAAGCCAAAGATAAAATTCAAGAAAAAGCAGTTACATCATTGACAAAGAAAGTGGGATTATTTGATAAAGGTAACATGGGAGAAATTCAATCCATGACCTCAGCCCAATTTGGTAATGTCAGGTCATTGGCAACAAACCCTGTCCAATTTATGATGGGAACCGTATTTAAAAAATTAGCCAAAGGTGCAGGTATTATTGGCCTTGCATTAATCATAATGGAAGCTGTAAAATTTATCATAAACGAATTATTGAAACCAGGTAGAATGTTAGACAGAAGATTTAAACGAGATATAGAACGTGAAATATTTGCCTTTAGAAGCAGGGAAGAAAAACAGAAACTAAGGCAAGGATTCAGTAATATTATTGTAACATCAATAGGTGGTTTAAGAGGTGGAGCTGGACAGATAGTGTCAACGAGAGGTTTAAGTGCCACAGGACAAATAGATAGATATATGGATTCAGCATTTTCTCAACCTGGAACGAGTGGAGTGTCAACAGGAACAGATTTAAAGACTAAGGTAGGGAAACCAGGAAGAGTGTTTAATCAATAATGGCAGGAGAAAACGCATACATCTGGCAAGTACAAGCCAGTGCCGCAGACGGAGAACGTGCCACGGCAGGAACTACTCATAGTCAGTCATTTAACAATACAGCAAAAGTGCCATCAGGTGGTGCATATATTGAAGATATAGCAGTAGAATTTAGAAGATCAATTCCAGAAAATGCCTCAGTAGATGCAAACAATAATGAAATTCAAGACATGGGAATTGAGGGACTGGATATAATTATTAGAGGTGTCAGTGGTAATGCCGACTATGATAATGCCACAAACTTGGCTAACAAGTTTAGCAAATGGCTCCAAGATGGTAACACCGTAACAGGTTACACAAAAGGTAGATATGGCTTACAGCTAGATAACGCACCTCAATGGAATGTTATACCAGAATCAACTTTTGGTTATCATATTAGGAATATAACTTTCAAATACATAGGAGAGAAAAAAGACCTGGTTGAATATACCATAGCATTAGCATTAGGTGGAGATTTGAACTCTGCCATCTAACTATACTAGCCTAATTGTTACTTGGTATGATGAATCCGACAACTATTCTACCACAGCAAACATAACACCTGATATATCAGCATTACCGTTATTCACAGATGCAGGAACTGGAGAGGTAAATGAAGCCATGCTAACGCTTAGAGCATTAAACGGACTATACATAACCAATGGTAACATAATAGAAAAAAGAGACAGAATAAGAATACAGGTAACGGATTTGGGTAGTAACAATTATGATAGATTTTTTGAAATAATATCATTGTCTCCAGCACAGGATAAGAATCAAGGTGGGACCCTATTGACCATAGAATGTCTCGGTATTGAATATCATACCCAACAGATTCATTTTACAAAGCCATTTTATTTTGCAAGTGGTAAAACTGTGGCCGATGATATAGGAGAAATATATGAAGAAAACAGAGGCAGTAGGCAGCCAGAATTAATAAACAACGATACAGTTTGGAATGGCACAGTAGGTAACGATTTACCATCATGGACCTACAATAATTATGACTATGGATTAAACGAGGAAACAATATATAATAGATATATGGATTTAGTGGATAAATTTGGTGCATCAGTATCGGCAGGTGGAGCTTTAACTTTCTATGAGTTATCTTTTGTAGCTGATGCAGTTGATGAAATTAAACTTAGATTAAGAACGTCTGGAGACAATACTCCAAGCATTACAATTAAAAATGCCAAGGTAACTAATCCTAAAACAGTTGGGTCCCAAGAGGCACAGATAACATCAGAAACAGGAACCAATTTAATGTCATGGGGATCACCTGATCATGGTAGTTTGCCTGTAGAATTTAGCCGATATGATTCTCAAGTGATACAGTTTGGATTCAGACCTGAATATGATGCCAGTGTTTCTTATGCACTTGGTGCCAAAGTACAAGTAAGACAGACAAATGGCAGAGGAAAACATTATGAATCTCAAGTGATAAACAATCAAGGTAACACTCCACCAAGCTCAGGAAATACAAGTTCTTGGAATAGGATAGATATGGCAGAAGAATTTGGTAATACTATACAATACTCACCATGGACAGATGATAAGGCAGGACTTTGGAAAAACATGGGAGGGGACCCAGATAATAATAATGGTGGAGAATGTATGTGGGACCACAACTTGGTAATTTGGGACGAAAATTTCTTTAGGACTTGGGTAGATGTAAAAGCAAATAGTGATGTTCAGTTGGATTTGTTTGCTAGAGATAGTATCACATTAAAACAAGGATATTCCTATGACCATACTAGGGATGGATTTCCAAGAGGGTTTAGAGTATTAGTAATTAATAATACAACAAATTACACAACCCATACAGCCTCAAGTAGTGCATCTGGAGATTTATCTGCATTTTCAAATCAGATAGTTGAATGGAATGGTTCTGCATGGAGTACAAAGTACACTTTTAGCACAACCAATGACCAAGTACAAGTTGCCGTTATTGATGAAGGAAAAATTTATGAGGGAAATGATTTTAATACAACACCTACTTGGAAAGATTTATCTACCACCTTTTATGCCAATGATTGTTTCCACCCATTTAACTCAGTTACTAACGTAGAAGGAGTGGACCACATTAACGGAACACCCAGAAGTGCCATAACAGATTCAACGACATATCCAGACATAACTAAGATTGGTGGCACGTTTGGTAAAAATATTGATTCGGCATTAAGATTTAGATATACATGGGGCAATATTGCAAGTGCAACACTAGATGCTAAAAGTCCATCAGGTAATTTTTATAAACGTGGTGCTTGGGCCTGTTTTAGGGTCCCATTTCCAAGCAATACCTATAATGCAACTACTGAAGGAGTTGGTGGTCTTTACGGTGGTGGATCTACTGCCAGAGCAACACCATCAACAACCACAGAACCATCAACCATTGATATTCAAAATACCCATTTAACTCATGATGGTAAGAGAGGATTCAATCAGGGAAGCAGTACGGAAGATTTAGGACAGATTAGTGCCATAGCATTTATGACAAAGTTGACAAAGAACTCGGGACCCGACTTGGATGCCAATCATAGAATGAGATGCTTCATGATTGATACCTCAGACAATGTGGTTTATTCGGACTATGAGATAGAATTTAGTAATCACTGGCAAGATGTAAGGTTACCAATATCATCATTCAAAGTGTATAGAGGTAGACGACCTGCAGATGGATTAGAAAGACAGTTTACATTAATACCACCAAAAGATTTGGAGATAATCAACATCTTTGAATGGAGAAATGTAAAGTTTATAGGCATTGAATGGCTTACATCTTACGATAAATTTGGCAGATTTAATCCAACAGCATCAATATTAGATGATGAAAATGTTACCGTAACTTTTGAAACATTAAATGGAGGAGAGGTTGATCTGTTTCTAGATGCCTTTAGATTCATCAAGCCATTATTAGTAACAAGTGGACAGAATACAGAAATTAACTTAGAGCCTGTATTCATTCAAAGACCTGATATTACGTTATATGACCAACTGCTTAATGATGCAAAGTCACAGCTAGAGATAGAAAAATTCCAACATAGGGAATACAATCTAGAAACGTCTGGAGATGATATGTTTGATATTGATTTCGGTGATTCATTCTTATTTGAAAACTCAGAAATAGTAAAAGTGGATTCTCCTAATTCAAATGAAACAGCCAATAAAATTCAATTAACTGCCAAGCGTATTGAATACAGTATAACAAAGCCACCAACTGGAATAGGTGGATTAAAACGTAGAATTAAGGGAGTTAAGATTTTCACATAATGGGTAAACCAAGAAGCGTGTTTAATCGTGATTCTGATATAGAAAGAACACAAGCCAAGCAATACGCCCAATCTAGACAGGATATTACAGGTATGTCCTCAACGTTTAGAGGTATGCCTGTCAACGCACCACAGGTATCAGGTGGTCAAACAGATAGAGTTGGACAAGATGCATTAAAAACAAAAACAATGTATCTAAACAGTTTAAGAATTGATAGTACAACAAGATTGGATTTATCCACAGTTGGTGGTGGAGCTGGCATAACTAGCACAGTGGCATCAGGTCAATTTTTAGATTTCAAGGTAGGATCAACGTCACTCCTAAACATTGGACCAACTAATGTAACTTTCAAAAATACAGTATTGGCACCAGCAATAGATTTTGGAACTGCGGCAAGTACAATAGGCACAGTCTATGCAGATGCCGTAACTGTAACAGAAGATTTAACAGTATCAGGAGATGTAATTTTAGGTAACTCAACAGCATCAGACACAATAGAGATAGATGGATTATTTACAGCTCAATTAAACATTAATGGACAGAATATGTTTTTTGATGTTGACAGAGATAGTAAAATTTATTCAGGCACAGACGACTCTATTAAAATTGTTACAGGTGGTGATCTTCAATTTGAAGCTAATAACAGTGGTATTGGTATTGTTAATGATGTACTTATGCAATCCGATCTCCAAGTAAATGGAGAATTTGTATTGGCAGACTCAGCCTTACCAACAGCCACAAATACATCAATAACAGCTTACACTGGGTCCCTACATTATAACACTACCGACACCGATTCACATTATTTTAAAGTTAATGGAACTACAGAGGTAGAGATAGATGCAGACGGATTAGATATTAGAAATGGTTGGCTAGAATTGGAAGAAAGAAACGAACCATCGGCACCAACATCAAATCATCTTAGATTGTTCGCTCAGGAATTAAGTGGTAAGACTAGATTGATGGTAAGATTCCCATCTGGCTTTTCTCAACAAATAGCAATAGAGCCATAATCTTTAAATCACAGTATTTTAAATAATATCATGCCAACAATAGTGGACATATTTGATTATGTTATTGCATTAAAACAGGAAATAATTAAAAGAGATAGAATTATAGAAGAAATTAATATCCAACTCAAAGATATAAATAAACAAAAAAAATAGAATTCCTTATGAAAATAAAATGTGTTACTTGTAAATGTGAATTTAACCTAGAATCATTAAATATTAGAAATTGTCATAAATGCAGGTCAATAAATAACAGTAAAATGAGAGAGAGATATAATGTTAAACGGAGACAGAGTAGAGGCATAAAAAATGAGGTGTAAGTCATGTGGAAAGACATTCAAGTCCTGTGGCTGTACGGGAAAACATTGTTGGGAAAAGTCACAGAATTGTTTTAAGTGCCACTATCTTGGAATAAATCAAAACTTATCAAACAGCATAAAGAAGCAGGAGATATAAAAAATGAGGTGTAAATTATGTGGCAAGGCTAACCACACAAAAAGTAAAAATACAGCCCATTCTTGGGTCCATTCCCAGCATTGTGGTCCATGTCATTTTCTTGGAAGAAGATCAGCATATAATAATTTAGAGGTATATCTGGATAATAAAAAAAAGATAGGTAACTTACAAAGCAGATTATATTATATTGAAAACAAAACACAACACAACAAGAAAAGAAAGACCTACAAACGCCAAGAATGGAAAGATAGAAAAGACAATCCAAAAAACATAAGATTAAATAGAACGACCAATACCAATAATAACAATGCCTAAAAATCCAACAAAGGAAAAGGATTCTACGGGACCTTGTTTTAGCTGTGGAGCTACTATATATTGTAACGAAAAAGAGTACAATGGAACAGTATCTTTGCAATGGCAAGGAAAAGATGGTAAAGCACACTACACAAAAACTGGAGAATGTAAAGGTTCCATACCTACAACCACACCAAACATACAAACTATGGCACAGCCAGAGCAAAAAGTTGAATGGGTAGATGCAGGTGAACACACAAAAGAGGAAGACGTAATTATGGGAGGCTTAGATAGATTTAGAGCCTTGGCATATCAAGACGTTAAAAAATTACACCCAACTCTAAGTGTAAATTCAGACAAATTTGGATCTATTGTTAGTGCTACTATCAACCAACTAATAGGACTAGCCGAGGTCAAGGCTATAAAGGACAGTAAATAATTGGCCCAAACACTTTTTTCTAATGCAGACTATTACAAGAATGAGAAATTTATAGAGTGTCTAAGAAATTGGAATACATATTTAAATTCTGATGAATCTAGTATAGAACTTTTGTATGAATGGGAAGAGGTATTGTTAAAAGACTTTTTAAAATATTCTAGGGAATGGTTCCATGATAACTATAATAATGATGAATGGAAGGAAAAACTTGAATGATGAAGCCACGGATATTATGGCATACCTTGCTCAAACCTATTTTAATAATAGATGTTTTGTAACTCATGAAAAATTCAAGCGTAGAGGATTCGTTATTCATCATTTATGGTATCTTAATACAGATGCAATAAGATCCAATTTTCCTAAAGGAGAAAAAGGTAGGCAAGAATATATTAAGGCATTACAACCATTCGTAGAAAAAAACCCAGATAGATTTTTGTTAATTAAAAATGGCATACATACTAGAATAGACCACCATAGAAATGGACTCTCACGAATGAAAAAGGAAAACTTTACAAGATTGGTAGTGGCAGTTAAAATGACAAAAAAAACAAAACGCAAAGGTAATAAGAGGTCTTATAGGAGACATAAGTAATGAAATTAAGAGAAAGTTTTTACACATCATACAAAACACATAATTTTTGTAGGAACTGTGATGATGGTCACAAGTCAGGTTGGATATTAAAGAAAGATTGTCCAGGAATGTATTGTCCAAATTGCAGTAGAAAAATCAGAACGAAGCCAAGATTTAATAAAAACTATGATGGTGGCAGATATTGAGAGTTTGGGATAATATTCAACCTAGCAGATTATGTAAAAATCATTTACTAGCAGAGCATAGGGAAACACTTTGTATTTGGTCAGTTATTACCAACAATAAAAAAGGATATTCCAAACACCCTGAAACTGTCAGATTCAGAAATAATCTTAATGCTTTGGTATATCGCCATTCTAAATTGGTAGATGAAGCAACAAAACGTGGTTATCATTTTAAAGATTTACCAAATTCTGACAGTATTCCCATGTTAAATAAAATGCCTAAATCGTGGGATAACCAAGAGAAATCTTTATCTATAAAGGATTGTAATTGTATAAAAATGGAGATAAATTAAATTGCATTGTATCTGTAAAAATATCTGTGTATCTGATGCTTTTAAAAAAGAATATAAAACCACAAGAATCCACAGAAATGCTTTTAGGAATGGATTTTTTAGATGTAGAAAATGCGAGTATTATATCAAGGAATTGACATACTGTCCATGCTGTGGAACCAGGTTAGCAATAGCTCCAAGAAATGCCAAATCTAAAAGATTATTAAACAAGGATATTGGTAGATATTGATGGAATTGACTCAAGCAGATTTAAAAATATTGGCAGAATTGAATAAAAAGATAGAATATTTTAATAAAAGAATCTTGGAATGTAAAGAGGAAATCAGATACTTCTACAATAAAGGAGATTCCTACCGTTAAGCTTTAAAGCTTTTCAAGTGGTTGTTATGAGTGATATAATTTCTTTCAAATATTCTGGCACAAAAGATGATTATAATAAATTCAAAGCTAGTAAAACAAGTAAAGGTAAGACCATGGAAGAAACATTCAGTAGGTTTATTGATATGGAATTATGTTTATATGAGATAAAAGATGATGAATCAAACAAAACAGTATCAAGACAACAAGACGAATTAAAGGAATATCTAATGAATACTGATCTATCCAAAGTAATTATGAAAGGATCATACCATATAGACATATCAGACATGGAACTAATCCAATCTGCATCACATGACCTAGGTAAAATAGTAAAAGATGCCGTTCATAATGCAATAGCAGGATATTGGATTAAGAAATGGGCCACCATTAAAGTGAATAATATGGCCGATGATGTATTAACAGAAAGAATAGAACAGATAGCAGGAGACGTAGATAAATCCAAATCGACAATCATTAAACAAGAAATAACCAAGTTTAATCTTGATGAAAAAATAGACTCATTTTATAAAACAATAGAGAAAGTTAAGATAACCTTTACTTGTAATATTCCAGTAATTACTTTATCTGATTTAAGGGAGAATTTTCTTGGTAAGGTAGTCCAGTTTGATTGTGTTATTGTGGGACCCACACCAAAAAAGTTAGATGTGGTGACAGGTAAATACATTCAAAATATATTAATTCAGGAAATAGAGAATAAGGCAAAGAACAATAATCCAGTTATGATAAAGGCAATTCTTCATGGAGACGATACCAACAATATTGCAACAGGTCAAACCAAACGATTTATTGGTGTTTATTCTACTCAGGAGCCTAAGAATGGTGCCAAAATGGAGACAGAAAAAACATTGGTAATTGACACAATATCAATCCAAGATTTAGAAGAAAAAGCAGAGGTAGAGTTAACTCAACAGGAACTAAAAGTTGCCAAAGAGTTTGCTACAACAGAGGAATCAGAGTATGTTAAAAAGTTAATTGATTCATTCTGCCCTAAGATATACGGTAGAGAATTAGAGAAAAAGGCCCTATACCTGGCACTATTGGGTGGATCAGATTTTGATGGGTATAGAAAAGAATCCCATCTAATGCTGGTAGGAGAAGCTGATACGGGTAAATCTGAGATGGTAAAATTTGCCAATAAAATTGCCAGTAAATCATCTATGATAGATGGGTCCAATACCACAGGTGTAGGCATATTATTTGCATTAGACGAATACGATGGCATGAAAATACTCAGACAGGGAGCCATGATTATGAATAACGGTGGACATTTAATGGTAGATGAATACGATAAAATGCCAAAACAAGAACAGAAAAAACTTAACGTGGCTATGGAACAGCAAAGAGCCAAGTATAACAAGGGTGGCCATCAAGGAGATGCAGAATGTAAAACCACGGTTATAGCATCATGTAATCCAGAAGCAGAAAGATGGAATGAATCTAAAGACCTTATTGATAATTTACCTTTTGATGCTTCAACCATATCCAGATTTGACCTAATGATCAGATTGAAACATGATTCTAACGAAAATCAAATTAGAGCAAAGATGGCACATATTTCTAAAAATAAAAGAGGAGATGGAGACCAAGTGGCATCTTCCGAATGGGTTAAAGGACTGTTAAATTATCTAAGAAAACTAAAACCAACATTCACATCAGAAGCCGAAGAATTATTAATTAATAAATTTGTAGAATTTACACAGATAGAACAGGAAGATGGGTCCCTACAGATACAGACCAGACAGATGGAGGGAATACAAAGACTATGTGAAGCATGGTCCAAACTACTATTCAAGACCACAATAGACACAGAGGTAGTAGAGAACGTGATTAAATTTTATCAGGAATGTCTATGCACTCTTGGCATGAACGTATCAAAGGGCATATCTCAGATGGATCTAAGAGGACATTCAACTAACAAGGACTCATACTTTGAGGATTGTTTTAGAACACTGGCAAAAGACAATGAAAATGGCTTTGTATTCATTCATGACTTGGCTGATGAACTAATGAAAAACTCTAAAATGTTTTATAGTGATGATGGTATCATAAGATATGTTGAAAACAGAAAAACAAGTGGTTGGCTATATGAGCCAAAGGTGGGAGTGTTAAAAAAACAATGACCTTGGAAAGTGTGGAAGATGATTATGATTTTAGATGTTTAAGATATGATGTAGAAGATTTGGTTAAACAGATTGTAACATTAAGAGCAGAGGTAGAGAAATTAAAAAATGGCAGTAGGTAAATGTAAATTGTGTAATAGTAAAAAAGATTTGGTAGAGAATGATTTATTTAGCCATAACGAAGTATGCAACCAATGTATGTATGGAGACAGGACACACAATGAAGATTAAATGTTCCAGATGTAAAGGTAAAGGATATGAAACAGGGATAGATGATATGGGAGACCTTTATTCTATTTGTAATAAATGTGAGGGAGATATAGATTCAGATAGAGAGATGCAGAGAGAAAGAAATTTTGACCGAATCCAACAAAGTATTGAAACAGATAGTGGGAATACAACATGAGAAGTAGGATTATCTGTAAAGGTTGTAGAAAGGAACTGGAAACAAGAAGCGAAAGAAGTATTAAAAAATGTGAGGACTGCCAACTTGCCTAGAGGTAATAAATCTGTAATGAATAAGAAGATCAATCATGCCATATCAGGTAAAAACAAAGAGGATTTAATACATTCATCATTAACAAAGTCAGGCTTTAGAGTACATAGAGAGGTAAACATAAAGAATGGTAAATTTACCCAGAAATACAAGGAACGTAATGTGGATATCAAATTCGTTTATGGCAAAATGGACAGATACATAGAATCAGATGGCAAAGTACATGGGACCCTAGAAATGCCAACGGCATCAACATTAAAAAGAAATGCAGATTTTGAAAGAATAAATCTGGAATACATACTAATCAATCATGAATCAATCAAAGACCTAAGAAAAATAATGGAGTTAAAGAATGTATCAATAGATGAATTGACAGAATTTTTGGTTACATATAGAGCATGGGAAGAATATAGCAAACACTTGGCAAAGTTAGAAGCTGGAGAATATTTTGTATGAAAAGTTTATGCCATGTCTGTTTTTCGTCAAATGTATTAGTTACTTTAGTTGATGATTTACCAGTTTGTAATGATTGTATTCCAAAAAAATAATTATAGAGTTAGATAAAAAAGATACAATAGTGCATTGGGAAAACCTATCAGACATACATATTGGCAATACTAATTTTCAAGATGAATTATTTACAAGGAGAGTTAAGGACATTCTAAATGATCCATATAGATTTACAAGTTTTGGTGGAGATCAACTGGACTTAATATTACCAGGTGATCCAAGATTCAAAGACGAAGCAGTATCATTAAGAACTCTAGCCGAACAACAAGACGAATTGGACGAAAGATGTGCCGAGTTATATGATGAACAGGAATACTATCTTAAACATTATGGCATGGAAAAGATATGGTATCTCCAATGGGGTAATCATGAGTATAAATCCAGAGTGGTAACCGAGGGAGACATGAAAAGATATTGCAAATACAATAACATGACATTCTTAGGCAGTAAAGGATTTATCAGATTAGATATACAATTCAAAGGTAAATCAATGATGAAAAAAACACTATTTGTCAATCATGGAGCTGGTGGTGGTGGGACCCTTAAAGCACTAGAGAATTTAACGGTTAACTGTGAAGCAGATATTTATCAGATGGGCCATTTACACGATCCAATGGCAGTAAAAAGAGACACATTTTTTTATAATGATAAGAAAAATTCATGGGATTCTAAAGAACAAATTATGGTAAATAGTGGTTGTTTTACTACGGCAGTATCAAACAACAAAGATCAATGGATGGAACAAAAAGGTAACAAACTCATGACTAGCAAACCAGGCACCATGACTATTTCTTTTGATGCTTATAAAAGTAAGGTAAATGAACATGGTTAATGCAGAAATAACAGAGGACAGAATAGTCTTAACAGATTTTAAGAGAAGGTCAGAGCAGGAAGAGATATATTTCTTAATTAAAGATTTGTTAGAGTCACTATATGGTTAGAATTGACCACGATGTCGGCATATATGAGGAGCATTATGCCCGAATTATTCGATGGTACAATCTAGCCTTTAAAGATAAACACCCGTCTAAGGAAGATGAAAAAACATTTAACCTATTCAATGTCATTTATGACGATATAGTTAGAGAAAACCAAGAGGAGTATGCAGAAAATGAACATGATTGATTTTTTTGTTCAAAAGTTTATTTTAGAAACATTGGAGAAACTATTAAATGGAGAAGTTGAAGAAAAACAAACAATGTTTGGGCTCCTCATGCTCATGGATTGATCCAATAATTGATCCAAAACCAAAGTCAGAACCACCAGAATGGTGGGATAATGCAGACCAAGATGAAGAAGATTAGACCATATTGATTTATATTCATCTTATGGTCCTAATATTGCATGAAAGAATTTAATTGTGAATGTGGTTACTCTACAAACAGCGTAACTACAATGGAAAAACATTTTAAAAAGAATTGGACCTACTCTAATAAAGTAGTAAAGTTAGGTCATACACTATTAAAGGTAGATGAAAACTGATGGTTACTGATCTATGGAAATTAAATAAGATTTGTGAAAAACATGGAATATCGGGTAAAGATGCTCAATTTATTTTAAATGTACTTGAGCAAGGTGCATTAAATAGTAATGTTTTAAATGAGTTTGGATATAAAATCATGCCAAAATTACAAATTATATTAGATGATTTTGTAGAGGCAGGATTGATAAGTTTTGAGGTAGAGGAATAATGGTAGTTAGAATGAATGACAGAACCATAAATGATTATGATATATTCTGTGATAATTGTGGATCCGAGGAGATATGTGACCACGAATATGGCATGGGTAAAGATTTAAAATCCATAGATTTTTGTACGACCTGTTGTGAAAGATGTGATGAAGAGGGATATAAAAATTGACTTTTGAACAAATGCTTACAATAGCAGAAGCCCAGATTAGAAAAATAAATGAAGTCTTGGAGATTGATAACAATGACTGATGGCTTTGAGGGAGATATAATGTCTAGAGATACTAAATCTACATTCCATGAGACTAAAGAAGTGGTATCAAGACTAAGAGAGCCATTAAAAATTAAGGCAATACCATACGCCACAACAAAAGTAAGAGGACACCAAATTCAATTAGAGATGAACATATCATGGGACCAGATAGACCAAATGACTGGCAAGGATTCTGTTATTATAGACATGATTGAAAACATGAAGAAACTCATAGAGGGTCCCATGGAATCAACTTACCTAGGTGTTTTAGTCAATGAGTCATAAGACAGTAGAAGAACGCTTAGAATGGCTAGAGTTTTGGGTAGATAGATTTGATGCTAGACTTACTAAAGCAGAATTTAAAATAATGGAAATTAATAATGAGTGACGAATGGGTAAACAAGGTCCAAGATAAGCTGTTTGACCAAGAGATTAAGGAAGACCAACCTGATGATTGGCAAGATATGCCAGAGTTTGTAAATGAGGCCAATGATGCTTACAGAAAGATAATCATAAGTTTTGAAAACGAGGCAGATGTTCAAGAATTTGCAAAGTTGGTAAGACAGCACATCACAGATAAGACCAAGTCACTTTGGGTCCCAGCAAAGATTAAAGATAATAATCTTTGGTCGTGGATAGATGAAAAATGATACCAAAATATCCAATATACATAGTATCTAAGGGCAGATATGATACCAGATATACTGCAAAATCATTAGAGGAGATGAAGTGTCCATATAATATCATAGTAGATGCAACAGAGGTAGATGAATACACCAAGGCAACAGACGAAAGATATGGTAATGTTATCATTCAACCACAGAAATACTATGATGATTATGATATGTTTTGGAAAGATACTAACAAAGTAACTGGCCCTGGTGCAGCCAGAAATTTTGCATGGGACCATTCAATAGAAAAAGGATTTGATTTTCATTGGGTAATGGACGACAATATCCAAGGGTTTGCAAGACTTAACAGAAACAAAAAGTATAAGGTAACAAGTGCCAGTATATTTACAGCGATGGAAAACTTTGTGGACAGATATGAAAATATTGCCATGGCAGGGCCCAATTACAGATTCTTTGCCAGTCAAAACTCAAAGCTACCACCATTCAGCATGAATACCAGAATTTATTCATGTAATTTAATTAGAAATGATACACCATACAGATGGAGAGGTAGATATAATGAGGATACGGATTTATCATTAAGAATGTTAAAGGATAATTGGTGTACTGTTCAATTTTATGCTTTCTTACAAAACAAAGTTGGGACCCAACAGGTAAAAGGTGGCAATACGGAACAGTTTTACAGCAAAGAGGGTACCTATCTAAAGTCAAAAATGTTGTTGGATATGCACCCTGATTTGACCAAACTGGTGTATAAGTTTGGTAGGCCACATCATTTTGTAGATTATACACCATTCAGAAAGAACAAACTAAAAAGAAAAGATAACATAACAGTATCTAAAGGCATCAATGAATACGGTATGAGGTTGAACAGTTGTCCAAAATAATATGCTATGATTGTAAAATAGTTCATTGGGAAAAAGATATATGCACTTGTAAATGCCATGTTATTGGCTATAGGTAAAACAAAGATACAAAAAAATAGGGCTAAACTGTAATAGGTGGATAGCAGCCTGAAATATATGTTATTAACTTTGAACTATGTAGCCAATTATATTATGATGAATGAAAAAGATATACGAATCTTATTACAGGATATTAAAACAGTTTATGCAGTAGGAACTAGGATAAATGACATTGAAACAGCCAATGAGAAAAAGGCCCAGATTGAAATTTTAGAGTGGATTCTAGAATAATCAATCATCAGTAGTGCCACAACTACGGCAGGTGTATCTTCCTGGCTGCAATTCTATAAGGGTTTCCTTGCAATTTATACACATTTCTTGGTCGTGGACTGTAAATATTTGAGACATTTTGGTCATTATATATAAGATGTTATCGTATTTAACATTTACTTATTCTAACCAAAATGTTTATTAGTTACTGTTTATTTATATACTTTATAAATGACTAATGATTCAGATTTTATTCGGGAACATTGGGGAAAAATAATACAGGATTTTAAATCAGATTATGATAAATGGGAAAAACATACGCTAGGAGATTATATTGCAAGATGTGGAGACAGTATTAGAAATCAAATAGATAATAACATGATAGATATTAAAATTGAGGGAATTAGTGCTTATTTATTTAAACAACTTGATAAGGAAGATATAGCCATAAGTGCTAGAACTATACAAAGAAATCTTCCAGACATTTACAAACAGAACTATAATAAAAGCGACACCCTGTCGCAGTTAGAAGAGGACAAATGGAAAACTATTGAGACAGATGATGCAACAATAACTTTAGAAAAAAATCAATATAATGAAATTAAGATTAATGGTGTAGAGCAAAAAGACAAAGAAATCAAGCCAAAAAAACCAACAACAGATGCAGAAACAACATTTAGATTGGAACCAAAAGATACTAGGCAATATACATATCTAACAGCCATGAGTAAATTGGCCAATAAATTTCACTTAACACTAGAGACATTAAAAAATAGGTATAATGAATCTGGTGAACTTCAATCCATAATAGATAAAGAGTTAACAGATGTGGAAGAAAAATTACAGCAATACGCCAAAGACTGGGCCAGTATAGAAAACAGTAAAGGAATGATTGATTTACGGAGAGACTTTGGAGAATTTGAGAAAATAACAGCTTGTTTTAACATAGAAGTAGGCGAGACCATTGCCAGAATAGCACAATTAATGGACTATTCAGAGAAATATGGCTCCATAGGCATCCTCAGAGAGCCAAAAGTTAGAGCATTTTTTGAAAAAGAGACCACATATCCATTATACTTACGGTCATGCCCAAAATGTTTAACGGATATATCTCAACTAATGAACGAAAACATCAATTTATACCGAGAATGTAAAAAATTAAACATAGAAATACCACAGATAAAATACAATTAATACTAATATATAGTGCAAATTTAATCGATTATTATGTCAGCAGGAAACCTAAGATATTATGGTCTGGGAATTTATGGTGGACTTGTAGCACTTTGGACAGGTCTCGATAAAATAGCCCTAGATGATACTGTGGCCGTTGCATTATTGGCACCAATAGCTTTGCTAATTGGGGCAGATTATGTAAAGCATAAATCAGATAACAAAGCCTAAAAGTATTTTTTTAGGTCACTTTTTTATTTTTATTATGAACCCTAACTGTGTTATTGCTCGTAATGAATTAAATGGAAAGGTAGAATTTATTGCAGAACAAACAGAATGGGAGGGTAAATGGGATAATGATGTGCTATATTATGACGTGGAATACCATGAATCATTAAAATTAATATCCAAAAGACAGTTAAAGAGAGCAGTAAATCTGGCAATATCCACATGGAACTTTGAAATACCAACTAAATTTAAATCAGCTTGGAATACTAAAGCGGACATAGAGATAAGATTCAGGACAAAAGATGAGGATAATTATTTCAAAGAAAAACCCAGCGTGTTGGCCTATGCCTATTTCCCAAATCAGGGAAGCGTGTCAGGACAGGTGGTATTTAATGCTTCATACATCTGGGACCTAAAAGGTAAGGGTATTAGAGGAGATAAAGCAATAGAGAAAGGGCTAGTGGAGAACGCTTATCCAGACAACATACTAAAAACTTACAATATCTATGCAGTATTAATCCATGAGTTAGGTCATACACTAGGACTAAAACATGACGTAACAGGTGCCAAAGATGGTAGTGATGTAATGGACCCATACTATTCAGTAGATAATCTGGACCTATCTGATAGAGACATATACAGAATCAGAGTAAAATATGGACAAAGAGTCTGGTCAAGATTCAAGTGGTATAACATCATAAAACGCTGGTTATGCCTAGCCGTTAGGCGATGAATAGGATTTATATTATTTCATCTTTAATCATTATAGCAGTTTATACTATGTATTATGCCACAAGATAAGGGACCCAAGGAATTAAACCTATACACAGAAGATCAAGTATGGGAGCTAGTAACCAAGGCAATTACTAGGACATTATACGATTGTATCGCATCACATGAAGCCCATGGACAGGTAATGATAGAGGTTGATTGGTTAAGAGATTACGCAGATATGATAGCCATAACATTCCCGAGGATTGAACCACCATGACCAAAAAATTCCATACCTGTGAGAAATGTACCAAACAGATAAAGGATTGGTACCACATGGCTTGTGGCTGTTCATGTCATGATTAATATTTTGCTTAAAAACATAATTATAAATAGAACGTATGGCCTAATATAACCATGGGAATAATTTACACCAAATGTGAAAATTGTAAATATCCAGAAAGAAATGATAGTAAAATATGCTCCGAATGTGAGTATGTTTTCAAGAACTTTACTATCAGAGATGGAATTTACTACCGAATGCAAACAACACAATAACCAATACAACTTTTTCTCTTTTTATTTTTTTTTGCTTAAAAACATAAGATTATATAGAAGAACCACCGTAAATAATACATGAATACAACAGTAGAACAAACAATAGTACAACAACTCAACCAAACAAAAGTCAATGGCTTTCCTTTATTGCAGTACATTGGCACACAAAATCAGTTTGGAAAAAGCATCAATGTTGGTTATAATACAGTAATAATCAAACCAGCAAAAAATCCAAAGAAAATTACCTCAGTAGCAATTCAATATATGGAAATCTCTGATACCTACACTATTAGATACTACAAAAAGAATCAAGTAGTAATGGCTCAAGATGATATGTACTGTGATCAATTAGACAGTATCGCCAGAGAGTTGGGAGTGTTATAATGATTAAAGTAGGAGACTTTGACATAGTTATGAAAAATGATAAGTGCATAATCATAACCGTGGGTCCCATGGATATCATAATAGACAACACGACTGGAGAAAATCTAGTGGATATTGTTAAGAATGATTGAGTGTAATCTATGTGGTATGCAGTTTGAGGAGAATGATATCCTTATTGGAACACGTAAGGCAACTCACCAAAGATTTCATACTAGATGCGCCTTTGAGAAAAGAAACACAGTAGAGGGCGTGGTTATCTGGGTCCCAATAAAAGAATAATAAGTTTAATTATTTCTGTTTTAGTCATGGTCACGAATAAAAAATGAGAAATATGGTAAAGAATCATTGGTCCAATCTAAACAGCGATGGCAGAAGATTGGAAAGAATTATCAAACTATGTGAGACAAATATTAAAAAGGCTATGGGAGAGAATCCATCACAGACTGATAATGACTTAGTATTGGCATACATGGACAGATTAATCAAGGCTACTAACCAAAAGTCACATATCGCAGATTTGGTATTGGGTATATCACACTTGAGAAAGTTGGCAGAGAAAAGACTAGATCAACCAAAGGTGTATCTTGGACAATAAAGAACAGCAATTCCATGAAGATATCCGAACACTAAAGAGACTGATTCCAATTGAAAATGAAGATGAAATATCAGTAAATTTACCACAGTATAGAGGCTTATCATTCAAAGAGTTTTGGGAAGCATTACCAACAAAGTTGGAATACTTTGACTATGAGGAAGAATTAACAACCATACTAGAATCTAATAAAAAACTATGGGTTAAGAAGGCCACTGGCCTTGGAATTACCGAATGGACCATTAGATGGATAGCATGGAATTGTCTTAAAGATGATGTATGGAAGAATAGCCAGGTAGATGTTTCCGTAGTTGTTATTACAGGTGCCAATCAGGATTTAACAAACAAGGTCATTGGTAGAATCAAATCTTTGTTTAACTATGAGTTTAAGACCAAAGAGAGTGTGGTAATGCTGAATGGCTGCAGGATAGAGGGATTTCCTACCAACCACTTGAGCCCTGCAAGAGGCTTAAATCCAAAGGTAGTCATGCTGGACGAAGCCGACTTTTTTCCCTCAAGATACCAAGATGAGGCACGAACAGTGGCCGAGAGATACATTCCAAAGACCAATCCACACATATTGCTAATCAGTACACCAAATCTTCCTGGTGGATTGTTTGAAAGAATGGAAGATGAAACAGACAACGGTTACATTATGAAGCACATGGATTATAAAATAGGACTAAACAAGGTATTCAGAGAGGAAGATATTATTACAGCTAAAAAGTCTCCAAGCTTTGAAAGGGAATACAATTTAAAATACGGATTTGGAAAAGGAGATGTGTATGAAGCATTGGACAATATAATCACAGAGTATGATTTAACGGTTGTTGGTGGTAGATCAGGTTGTTACGGGGACCCAGCATTTGGATCATCAAACTTTGGTGTATTAGGTGCAGAGATAAGAGATGATATATTATACATTACAGAGGCCAATGAATTTCCAAGACCATCGCCAAGTGCCATGCTAGATGTGATGGAAGACATGGCCCACAGATACAATGATAATGTAAAAATAGACTCGGCCCACCCTGGATTTATCAGGGACCTAGAGGAGAGAGGTATTCCAGCATTACCTATCAACTTTGGTTTACAGATAAGGGACCATGAGTCAGCCAACATTCAATCGTTAAGAAGTAAGATGGCCATCAATTCAGCCCAGATGGTCAAGATGGGCAAGGTAAGAATACACCCATCACACACCAAATTAATTTCACAGCTTCGTGCCGCACAATTTGACAAAAAGGGTGGCATAAACAAAGAGGAATTAAACTTTGATATTGGAGACTGTTTCATCATGGCTTGTTGGGACCTCAAAGAGTTTGATTATGGCCATTATGATGTGATGGACAATAAATTGGTTAAAACTAACGAAACAGAAATACATAAATCATCTAGTGTCTTAATGAATACTGAGTCCTTTGAATGATGAAGATAGGTTACAAGAATTTATAATTAAGGCTACTGGCAAGACTATAGGAAGAAACAGTAAGAACTCTTTGGCCATGTTATTTGCCAACACTTATGCCGAATACGCTAAATCCATAAATGACGTAAACAACGGATATACCATCTACAAGGAATTGGAAGCAAAGATAGAAAAGATAAAAGAAGAAATGAAAGACCTCGACAACATACCAACATCAGTATTATCAGAGATACTAGATAGTAATGAGTAACGAATTAGTAATAATTTATTGTAAAGTATGCAAACAAGAATATCATTATTGCTGTTTTATGCACTATTATCTTAGGGATTCATGGAGAATAATAAAAAGATGAAATTCATGTTCAAAGGAAAAAGATTTAAGAGAGTTGGTTGGAGATTATACATTGAACAATAGGCAACCATTAACGCATGAGGAATATCTATCATTACTTGTTGATTCCATCAATGATGTGTTAAAACAGATAGACGATAAGCAAAAAGACCTTAAAAAGATTAAAGATAATGAAACTGTAACCAAGGCACATCACACTAAAAGAATTATTCAGACATGGTTCAGAGCTAACGGAAATTTACCTATACCTGACTAACATTGACCTTAATGGTTTATATTGTCTAAATCTGATGCTGTAACTATGAGCATGGATTTAAAAACCAAAGAGCCTGTAAAAACGGTGGAACGTCTATTCAATGCCACAAGTATGCACCATATTGATCTTCACAAAGAAGATGGCATACTTGTAAAAAGAGTATATGTCCAACGTGATGATGCAGAAGAAAACATAAAAAACATATTCGGACAGATTGATTAAATTCAATCATCTTTTTTTTTATTTTAACCATTAAGCTTATCAGCTTTTCAGCTGGTCTAGGTCAACTTTATTCAATAACAATCTATAAATATACCAAGTTTGCTTAAAAAGATATGAATAAAACAGTACAAAACAACGCAGGAATTAATATTGCTATGATTTTTGAACAATTAGCAATAGAAAACGCCTCACAGGAAAAAATAGATTCTGTTCTTGAAACATTATTTAAAACAAGTTACACAAAAGATTCCATTCTTTATTACGCAAGTAAAGGCTATGGTTATCATGTAGCCTATGGTGGATTAAATTGACACCTAAGATCCTTCCTTGTTATAGATACAAAGACAGAGTAATGGCAAGAGAATTAGACCAAAATGACTATTCTCCAATTGGTTAATTCTTTTAATATATTTTATCATGTTTTAATTAGTATATACGGCCAGGTTGAAAGAATGTAGATACATCATCAGCCTGAATTAAAGTCTATTATTTCTCTTTATATATTGAATTCTAAAAAAGGTTGTATTGGCTTATGGATTGTATTTAATCATGGATCAACCGAAATGGTACAGAGATGATTTTAGCTCTGAAAGTAAATTAACAGGAACTATCTATACCAATCAACAGTACACAAAAAAGAAAAACCTAACAGGATATACAGTTAAGATTAGATTATATAAAAATTATAGATGGGGCGATTATTTTGGTAAAACTGCCAGTATTACTTCTGCCACTGGAGGCACTTTTGAATATGCAGTTAATGAAAATGAGATGCCACCACCAAACATCTATAATGTTAAACTTGAATTGTCTAAAACAGGAGTAAAAGAATCAACTCTAAACAGGCAAGAACTCCTTATCCTTGAGGGTCCCAGTGCATGACATTACCTAAAATAGTAGAAGCCAAAGTGCCACTGGCAAAGATAGTAAGAAGTGATTTTAGCAGAGAGCAACCAACCCACATTACTTTTGATCAGTTACTAAAATTTCATGACAGGACACCACAGCTACAAATAGCCATATCATCTTATTCGGAATTAATCACTGGCACAGAAATGACCGTAAACTCTGATAATGAGGAAGCTAAAGATCTAATTCAACAATGGATAAGAAAGACCAATTTTTATGATAAATTTGAATCATTGGTTACTACTGTATTAATTACAGGTAATGGAATCTTGGAGAAACTAGATGAAAATTCCATAGATGATGTGATGGAAGTAGATATGTCAACCATCATATCTAAGAAAAGGGACCCAACTGGAAAACTGGAATTTTATGAACATAGAACACAGAATGGACAGACAGAAAAGTTGGGAGAGGGCAAGACAGGTAAATTTGTAGAGTTTAACTTAACAAGCTATTCAAGACAACCATGGGGTAAGTCACTATTCTATTCACTGGCAATTCCAAGAACAGTAGGAAACAGGACAACAGCACCATTAATAGAAATTATGTGGGGTATAGAAGATGCAATGGGAGCCATCATCTTGAATAATGCGTATCCCATCACGACCATTACCTACCCGGGAGCATCAGATACATATTTAGAAAAAGAAGCAGTAAGATGGCAAAGATACAAGCCAGGAGACAAAAGGGTCCAGAAGATTAAACCAGAGATTGATTTCTTTGAAACTCAAGGTAACAGCAAATATACAGATTATATTACACATATAGAAAAAACCTTTGAACTCGGGACCCAGTTCCCCCACGATATAATGACGGGAGACTTTACATCTAGAGCATCATCAGAGACAACGGACAATATCGTAATGAAAAGGGTTAGGGGTTATCAGAGATATTTGGCCAACAAACTAAAGACAGAGATTTTTGATTCCGTACTAATCCAAAACGGATTTGATCCAGATGAGGTAATGCTAGTTGTTGGATTCACCACTCAAAACGTGGTAGAGTTAGAAGTAGATCAGGTCAAAGATTTGGTCAATACTGGCATCATGACCACTAATGAGGGCCGAGATTGGTTTAGAACTAATACGGGAATGGAACTACCTGATGATGATGAAATAAAAGCCAAACAAGACGTACAATCTACAATAGCCAAAAATGCTCAAGATATTAAACAAGAAAATTTTATTAAAGAAAATATTAAACAGGTATCTCAAGTAAAAGCAAAGCCAAAAATAATGTGTAAGATGTGCAAGGAGGGCCAACACGCATTATGTACTAAACGTAGATGTGAATGTCAATGACCGAGTTTGATGATTTGACTAAAAGGATCTTGGACAGATTAGACACCTTTGAGGAAAAGATAGAGAAACTATGTGAACGACTGATGAAAGTGGAGTATGAATTAGGGACCCATTTTAAAGAAATAGAGAGCAAACAAGCCAACAAGGACAGAAAATTCTATATCGTAATAGCAGGAATGGGCATATTGTTTGCAGTAGTTGAAGTTTTGCAAGGATTGAAATAACTTAAATTAGAGTAAAACATCTATATTTTATCGAGTATGTAAATACTCATGGATTGACCAAGACGTATTTCGTGAGAGTACCACAGGAGTTAAACCTGTCATTGAGGTCAATCTATTATTACTTATTATCAGTTTAATTAAAAAAATAACATTGAAATTAGAAGCTTATACTAAAATAAATGAAACGGCAAAAATCTCTGGTGTGGCATTAATTCCCAGAATTAGCAGAAATAACAATCTATACACCAAAGCCGAATTAGAAAGATTTGATGGTGTAGAGGTTCCACTGAATTGGGAACATAATCCAGGTCAAGTTATCGGAACTGCCACTTTTCATTATAATCCAAGTTTAGAGACAGTATATTATGAGGGAGAAATTACCAACGAAGGTGCCGCAAGTTTGGCTAAAAATAAAACATTATTCACCAGTATAGAAGCTAATCCAACTGATTTACGGGAAATTTGTAACGGGCCCGGAGATTGTTTTTCAATGCCTTATGGATTAAATCCAGTAGGACTAGCATTGACAGAAACACCAGGGGTTCCAGAAACAACAGTAAATGTAATGGAGAGATATATAGAGGAATGTAACCATCATAATCCACTAGAAGTAGGACAGGACTATACAAAAATGACCAAAAGTATAGATCAGATTTTGAATCATCTAAATGTAGAAGCTTGTCCAGACTGTGGCGAATTACACGCAAAAAAAAACGACTAGAAGATGTTAACCTAGCGGGACCCACAGCCAGAGCAGACATTAAGAAAAAAAAGAAAATTGCAAAAGTGCCAAGAGGATTTCAGTTTAATGAAGCGTTAGACGAACATTGGAAAGAGGTAGAGCATTATTTACATGATAAATATACAGTAACGGAATCAATTAGTAAAGATAAACTAAAAAAGTTATGGATTGAATTAAAACCACAACAAAGGAGAGATTTATTAAAAAAAATGAAATTAGATGCTAATATAGCCGATATTGAGTTTGATGATTTATCTGATATGAATATTAAGGCATTAACATCTATTAATAAGCCTGAATTATCAATTATTTTAACAGCCACGTTTAGTGCATCAGTGGCAGGATTAGCATTGACAATATTAAATGCACCTACAAATAAATCTGTATCAGATATTAAGAGTGAGCCTATTCCAGACGATATTAAACAACAAATAAGTGATAATCCCACATCAATAGGTCAACAAAAATCAGACACAGTAGGAAACCCAGAATTTAGGGCATTTACTCACTCATCATCATTTGTAGGTAATGTGTTATGGGATAGGGAAAGCAGAGAAATGGATATTATACTAAATGGTAATACATATCATTTTTGTAGAGTATCGGAAAGATTGTTTGATTCATTTGAGGGAGCAGCCAGTAAAGGAGCATTTTTCAACAGGGAGATAAAGACCTTACATGATTGTTAATTTTATCAATGGACTCAAAAAGTCATTTAGTGGCAAGGACTACCTAAGAGAGATAAACCAATGCGATAAATGTGGCAAACCTAGTTTTTTTAACTCATGTCTAATGTGTGAGACAGACGAAGCATACAGAGGTTGGAATAAAAAACAATAAAATTACTTCTTATCTAATCACTATTTAAAGAAATGCCATGCCTTGCGATTGTAAAAAATCAGAAAACGAAGAATGTCCCGAGGGACAACACTTCGATATCTCACAAGGAAAATGTGTAGCTAAAGAATCTGCATTTGGAGATCCTAAAACTACTGATGTAGAAGCCGACGTAGCATCATCTGGTGCCGACGTAGGTGGAAGTCAAGAAGTTGAAGGAACACAATGTCCAGAAGGTCATTCATTAAACAAAGACTCTGGTATATGTGAACCAAATGGCTCTGATAAAACTGATGATATTGGTAAAACAAATACATCTATTGCAACAGAGAACAACAAGAGACTTAGCGCCATTGAACAATCCATTAAAGCTCTAGCAGAAAAGAAACCATCAGCCCAAGTAGGCCTAGACGACGGTCATAAGACCTGGAGTCAAGTAGCCGAGCAGATGGCTCCATCTTTAAGAAAATTCGGTAAATTTGAGTTTGATATTTCATTAGAATCTCTAAGAAGCATCAACACCAAACAGACCCGAGACAGACAAGGTTCCGTATCTGAATCATTCAGAGACAGTCCTTTACAACTTAAAGAAGCCGTATCCATTTCTGGTACCCATGCAACACAGGATTTAGATACTGATGTTGCAATAATTCCAGGTGGCATTTCTTTCAAACCAGTGTTTCAATTTGCAAAGACTAAACGCATTGAAGCAGGTATGGACAGAGCAAGATTTTTCAAAACAACTATTCCAGCTAACGGTTCACAAACCGTTGGTACAACACCATCAGAAGCCACTCAAACCTTTACAAGTGTAGAAGTTACACCAAGCACAATTACTGGTGTATATCTTGTTGGAGACTTTGATGAGGTGGAAAACAGTCCTTTCGATTTGCTCCAAGCAATAGTAGAAGGATCTGCCGCTTCATACGAAGATTTCGTGGCAACCGATATGTTGGACACTATTTCAAAAGAAGGAACTTTAACTCCTGGACTTTGGATTCGTGGTGATACAGGTGCAACTATCACATCATCAGATGTAGCCTCCATGGCTATGGACGAGACAGGTATTGCATTCGGAAGAGAATATTTGGAAAACCAGGGGTATCTACGGGGAGGAATTAAACCAATTTGCTTCTTAGATCCGCAACAATGGAGAGAACTAATCACCAGCACCAATGTAACATCATTGGCAACCAGAAGTGCTCCAGATATTTGGCTTAAGGCCGAGTTGGAACAATTTATGGGAGTCCAGTTAATTGTTACAAACGCAGTAGAACACAAAAACAATAGTACCAATAATGCAGTTAATGCCTATATGTGTGTCCCAAAACACAGTTATGGAATTGGTATCAAACGTGATGTTACTGTGAAAATGCATGAGATCGGTGAGGACAACCAAGTGAGGGTAAATACGACCTGGAGAACTAAGGCCGGGGTTATTGATTCAACATCTATTGTTAGAATCAGTACAACCGATTAATCTTAGACACTCCTTTTTTTTATTTTTTTATCAACAAAATTTAACCATTTGGTCAACTTTTTTTGCTTAAAAACTTATAAACCTCTAATCCAATACCCTATATGGAAATAGAAATTGTGAAATGCCAACTTTGTGGGTGGGGTAATGTGCCATCAAAATGTGTAACATACTGTTATGATCCAGAAAGATTCCAACCAAAAGAGAAAAGAGTAGGTGTTCCAAAAATATGTACGGATCATTGTTGTCCTAAATGTCACACTAAACAAGGAAAAAAATATAATGATGTTCAAGAATGCCATTGGTGTAATTATATGAAAACACTTGGAGAGGGATCATCATAATGGAAAAACAAATCACTTGTAAAAAATGTAAAGTAAAATTTACAACCAAAGTAATCTACAAAGATTCAAGAATCTATACTTACAAAAATCAAAGGAATTTTCATTGTAACCTTAGATTGAATAAAGTCCAATACAGAAAGTGCCATCTTTGCAGAAATATAGGTAAGGCATTAGACTTTATGAATAAGGAGATGTTTTCATAATGACTTTAACAATATTACACAAACAGAAAAAAGCACAAGTTAGAAAAATGGAATCTTATGATAGTGATTCTACTTTGGAAATACTAAAAAGTCAATATAATATGTTAAAAAGTCACCATATTGATATGCCAAAATTACAAAGTAAAACTTTGATAAATATGAGGAAATGTCCTGATCATGCTCATAGTGGTAATGGAGCTCATTGTCATAATAGTGGTAAGAAAAAATCAATTTGCTTCCAAAACACTTTCCTTACAAAAAGAGCAGGAGATTTAAATTTTCTAGGATATAGAAATGAGGAAACAAACAAACGGATTTTCATATTACTAAAAGACACAATGGCATTAGGTGAAGTATTAACCCATGAAATAGCACATTTTAGAGTTAAAGGTGTCCATAACAAAAGATTCTACCGTAGGCAACATCAATTATGGAATACTTATGTAAATGCCATCATTTCAGGTGAACTTTACCTCTAATCATCTATTATTTCTCTTTATTTTAAAAATCAGTTAAAGAATACAATGGCTGGTAATTATTACGGAATAAATGCAGTAAAAGACCTACTTAACATAGAAATTACAGATACAGTAGATGATGAATTGATAAACCGCTTTGGAGCCGTAGCAAATCAGCATTTAGACAACATTTTAAAACAACATGACGAAAGAATCCCACTAAAAGTGCCAAGTATTCTAGCAGATGTTAAAATGTCTGCCAATTACTATGTATGTTCACTATTCAGAGGCAAAAGGGGAGATAATGAGACAGCAAAGTTTTGGAAGGATATGTTTACCGATACAATTAATGGAATCATAGAAGAAAGAAGCATTGAAGGTTTATCCTATGATGTTCAAAGATTTAATGATAGATACAGACAGGAAGATGTGTATAGATTATGGTAAGTAATATTAATTCTCTTTATGTTAAAAATTGTGAGTATGATTATAATGTTTGAACTACCATCATCTTGGAATCTAAATAATAGAATCAATGAAAACAAAACAGAATCTTTTGAATCTTGGGCTGACAGTACAAGATATTTATCTGATCAATCTAGAGCAGATAATGTGATAAGGGTTTTATCATTCCCAGAAGTAAGCCCATCTGGAAGTGTAGATATGATTAAAGAATTTGACTATACACATAACCTCGTAACCAATGACGGTGAAATTTATTATGCTAAAATGGGTGCAGGAGAAACACCTGCAACTAATGAAAACTTTGAAGATACTGGAAGATTTGAAATGGGAACAACTGCCTATACAGAAGCAGAAACCGATACATTCACAAACTTTGATGTAAGTGGATCTTCTAAAATTTCAGGATCAAGACAGGTTTTCACAAGTGGCTATCCTAAGACGAATGATACAGCCGATACGGATAATACTGGAGATGCAACTGATGCCGTATCTTATGCAGTAAATTATTCCGCAAGTGCCTGGAATGATGCAAACGTTGAACAAGGTTGTATTCATGCGATAGCTAGTCCAGTAAATGCCTCAAAATTATTATCAGTATTTTCATTTACAAGCTTTGCAAAGACAAGCTCTGACACCTTAAAGGTATTCGTAAATCACGCATTTGAGAATCAATAGTCATGAGTCTTAGAGCCATGTTTGAGATGTTAAACCGTCTAAATCATACACCTGCTAAATCTCATGGTGGCATGGATGCCAAAATATTTCATGCTGAAAGAATCAATATAGTGTTAGGAGGCACAGAATAGAATGGCTGATGTTAAGATTTCTGCACTTGGAGCAATATCAGCAGTAGCAGGAGAGGATCTTGTTGCAATAGTTGATGATCCATCTGGAACACCTGCCTCAAGAAAAGCAACCATAACTCAAATCGCAACTTTCATTAATGCAAGTGCTATTACAGCCTCAAATACAACCACTTTTACAAATAAATCAATAGATGTAGATAATAACACAATAACAAATATAGAAGTTGATAATCTTAAATCAGGTGTATTAGACACAGATTTATCATCGGTATCAGGTAGTGACGATACAATCGCAAGTGCAAAAGCAGTTAAAACTTATGTTGATGCTCAAATTGCAACAGAGGACACTATTTCAGAATTAAATGATACAACAATTACATCAGTAGGAGATAATGAATTATTACAATATAACAGCACTAGCTCTGTATGGGAAAATCAAACATTAGCAGAGGCAGGAATATCACCTGTTGCAGGATCATCTAGCATAGTAACAACTGGAACTATTGCAACAGGTGTTTGGAATGGCACAGCAATAGCACAAGCATATATCGCTGGAGATGCTATTAACGGAACTAAATTAGCTGATGATGCCGTTGATAGTGAACATATAACAGATGGAAGTATTGACCTAGCTCACATGAGTATTAATTCCATTGATAGTGATCAGTATGTTGATGGTTCAATAGATTTAATTCATTTAAGTGCTGATAGTGTAGATGGAACAAAACTAGCAGATGATGCCATTAATAGTGAGCATTATACAGATGGATCAATAGATTTAGTCCACATGAGTGCAAACAGTATAGATTCAGATCAATATGTAGATGGCTCTATTGACTTGGCACATTTATCAGTAAATTCAGTTGATAGTGATCAATATGTAGATGGATCAATCGATTTAGCACATCTTTCAGCAGATTCAGTTGATGGAACTAAAATTGCCGATAATGCCATAGATAGTGAACATTACACAGATGCCTCAATAGATTTAGCTCACATGAGTGCTAATAGTGTCGATAGTGATCAATATGTTGATGCCTCAATAGACTTGGCTCATCTAGCCGCTGATTGTGTAAATGGAACTAAGATCGCTGATGATGCCATAGATTCAGAGCATTATACAGATGCTTCAATAGATTCAGCACACTTATCAACAGGATTAACAATAAATGATCCAACTTTAACATTTTCAATAAATGCACAAACTGGCACAACTTACACACCTGTATTAGCTGATGCAGGTAAAGTTGTAACATTAGACAATGGATCAGCAATAACATTAACTATTCCACCAAATTCTAGTGTAGCATATCCAGTAGGAAGTAGCCTCACATTCATATCAATAGGTGCAGGATTGACTACCTTTGCTCAAGGATCAGGTGTTACAATAGCTAGTGCAGGTGGAACAGCAACAGCTCCAATCATCACAGCCCGACATAACTCTGCAACTTGTATTAAAATTGCAACAGATACATGGCAAGTGGTTGGTGCTTTAACATAATGAAAGATATTGAAAAATTTTTTAAAGATAAACAATTAAGATCCCCTCATACAGGTATTTGGTTTGGTGTGTCTCAAAGTTCTGGAGCAGGAGGAATTGATGCTAGTGGTGGAACAGAATCAGAAACAGGTGGTTACAAGTACCATACATTCAATTATAGTGGATCAAGTAATTTTTACACTTCAACATTAACAATAAATTCAGGCTCGGCAGATATTGAATACCTTATAGTTGCAGGAGGAGGTGGATCAGGCAATTTTTATTCTGGTGGCGGTGGAGGAGGTGGATTATTATCTGGAACATTATCTGATCAAGACTCTAACGTAACTATTAGCGTGGGTAAAGGTGGCATTAGTGGAACAGCAGGAAGTTCAGCAAGTGATGGTGGACAAGGACAAGCTTCCACAATGACAGCTAATGGAACTGCTGTAGCTACTGTTGGAGGAGGATATGGTGGCTCTGGAGGATTTGGAAATAATGGTGGAAATAGTGGTGGCTCTGGAGGATCTGGAGGTGGTGCAGGAAGTGGTAGTGGAGGATCTGGCACATCAGGTCAAGGAAATGCAGGTGGAACTGGAGCTTCTGGAGGAAGTAAAGGCGCAGGTGGCGGTGGAGGCGCAAGTGCAGCCGGTGGAGCCGCAAGTGGGGATCGAGGAGGTACAGGTGGAAATGGAACTGATTGGAATGGAACTACTTACGCAGGTGGTGCCAGAGGTGGAGGAAAAACTACATTGTCAGCAGGAGCAGGTTCAGGAAATGCAGGTGGTGGAGGAGCAGGAGGAACAAGTAACAGTCAATCAACTACTGGAAGTGCAGGAAATAATGGAATTATAATTTTAAGATATGCAGTATAAATAAACAAACTCTTATTAATAGTAATTTTGATAATATCATTAAATAATGAATTATAACAAGGAATGTCCATGTTGCCATTGGAAGTTTTTTGTATCAGAAACATACGATAAACACGCTGTATGCGTAAAATGTGGCTCAATATTTGAATAGTTACTATTAACCGATATAGATGAATAATACCATGTTTGTTTCTCTTAACTTAATTATTGACCACGCCTGTAATGTTAAAATGAAAGATTGAGTGAGCAATTCCTTCTTGAAGATAGCTCTGGAAGTTATTTTTTAGAAGATTCATCAGGTGGTTATCGTCAAGATTTTCCTATCAAAGTAGTCAATCAAACAATAGAATTAACTGAAACACGTTTGCCTGAACAATCTGTATTCCTATTAGAAGCTCAAGAGGGTGCGTATTATTTAGAATCAGGTGACGGATATTATAGGCAAGATGAGCCATTCTATCATTCTAATGAAACCATAGGAATTGTTGAAACCCAAAACTATGTAAGGGGATTAAAGAAGGAAATCAACGACATAATTGGACTAACTGAATCTAAGAACAGGCTAAGAAACCAGGTCAGGAATTTAGATGAAATTTTAGGTATTACAGCCTCAAAGAACAGATTAAGATCATTAATTAGAAACTTTAGTGACACCATTGGATTTACGGAAGCAGATGATAACGTTATTGGATTAAACAGAAACATAGATGAAATAGTTGGCAATACAGAATCAACCAATAGACTAAGAGAGCAGGTAAGAAATGTCAATGAAACAGTTGGCATAGATGAATCATCAAACAGGGATAGGACATTTTTCAAAAATGCTGTAACAGATATAATTGGATTGTTTAGTGTTGCAAGTAAGGCAGAGCCATCATTATTTGAATTTACTTTAGAAGATGGATCAGGAACATTATATCTAGAAGATGGTACAGGAAATTATGTCCAAGAACACCCTGTCAAAGTATTTAATGAAACAGTAGGTGTTACTGAAAACAGTAATAGATTAATGAATGTCTTTAAGAATATTTCAGATACAATAGGATTAACAGAAGTTAGTGAGGCTTACAATGTAATTAAGAAAGTTGTATCATCAGTAATAGGATTAACTGAAACCAAATTAACTGAAACCACCACATTGAATCTCCTATTAGAAGGAACTAACGCAGAACACTACCAACTAGAAGATGGATCTGGTGGCTATCATTTAGAAGTAGCTGTAAAAGTATTCAATGAAACAGCCGGTATAGTTGAAACAGCAGTCAAGAATAATGTATTAATCAGACATATTTCAGATACAATAGGCTTAACAGTATTATCTAATCATGTAACAGGATTTGTAAAAATAGCTACATCATTTATTGTATCTGTAGAATCAGCATTAAATAAAATAGTTACTGATGTTAATGTCTTATCTTTAGAAGATGGCACAGGTGGTATATTACAAGAAGATGAAGCAGGATTCTATCAATTAGATCAATTAGTGGCAATTAAGATATTAAACATGGTAAATGGATTAACTGAATCATCACAAAAATTACATGGTGGATTAAAGGTAATAACTGATCAGCTTAACGTGGTTGAATCATTTAACAGATTAAGAGATCAGATCAGAAACTTTAGCCAAACAGTAGGTATTACAGAAGCCAGTAACAGATTAGGTGTATTAAAAAGAAACTTCACTCAAGCCATTGGTATTACTGAATCATCAGAAAGATTTGGCTTACTCTTTAGAAGAATATCATCAACTATCGGAATTACAGAAACAAAGAATAATGCTTTAGGATTTGCAAAAATCATTAACGATATTCTACAACTAACAGATTCAAAGAATTTCGTATCAGGTATAGTAAAATATATTTCAGATACAGTTGGAATTGTAGGAACAGCTATCCAATTCAGATTAATAGCCTTTGAAGTAGATGCAGGTGACTTTATCACATTAAGCCTTATCAATCTAAGTAATTTCATAACATCTACGCAACAGGACATGGGAGACATGACCCGATTTAGTGCTTTTAATTCTGGAGATATGAATGTAGATAATGGCTAATGGGACCCAAATAACTATTCAATCAGAAGATGTTGGAACTATAATCAAAGGCACAGCCAAGTCAAGGTCAGGTAGTACGGATACGGTAATTGATCTAAATGATGTTACTGCCGTAGTAATATATCTTAGGGACCCAGATGGTAATTTAACTGACCATACAGCCACAGCTACTAACGCAGATGGAGGCACAGACGGAATATGGTCTTTTACTACATCATCGGCAATATTCTCACTTTTACCTGGTGTCTGGCATATACAGGCCAAATATTCTTTGGCAGGTGGAACCGTATTCTATTCAAACATTAAAACATTGAATGTCGGTGAAACGCTACTGTGACAACCATAGACCTTTTTGCAATTAAACAAAGAATAGTGGAAATATTACAAAGTGATACCAATCTTTATGACTCAACACCATCAGACAAAACAAAGTTTAGAAAAATTGAGGCAGGAAGTCCAAGCCCTAAGGCAATACAGGAACCACCATTACCAAGACTGTGGGTAACCAGTGATGATGTTGTGGCCAACATAAATCATGTGGCAGTAATTGAAAATAATATCCATAAAGGAGATGAATATGACATAAGAATTAAAATTATTTTTGTGGTAGAAGCTAAAGATGGACCAACAACAGAAGAAAAAATAGATGATTTCACTAAACTAATTATTGAGAAACTAGAGGCAAACTATGACCTAAGAAACACATCAGGAACCGAATCAACCAGAGTGGCAGAATCATCTAGAGTAACGCAGATAATGGATTTACCAGCCCTATTTAAAGGAGATAGAGTCAAAGGTAGATCAATTAAATTCCAAGTTATAGTCAGAGCATAAAAATAAAAAGTTTGGTCTACCTATTGGCAGAACCATTCTTTAGAAGTGCCATTTGCTCTACGAGCATTTTGGTTGACCATTTGTGATACACTTCCAGTTGGTAGTGGAATATCATCATAAGTGATTTTATCTAAATCTACACTTAGATAACTTGTTGCCTTACTTGACAAATCTTTCACATATTTTCCATCTGCATCTTCTTTTACAAGACCAGACCATATACCACCTCTTGGACATTTTGGACATTTTACAGTTAAATATCCACTTAATGCTTCACTGGTAACTTCATCTACTGTGTAAGTAACTAAATCATCAGTGGTTAATCTACATAGAGTAACCTTATGACCTTCATCACATTCACATCTAACGTCTTTACCGTTGTTGAGTAGTTGTTTTCTCATGTATTACGTTACAACATGACCTTAATAAGTTTTGCTTAAAAACATAGTTATATATAGAACGTGTTGGAATAGATAATATGGAAACAATAACTTATGAAGTTACTGAAAACATGGCAGATACCCTTCAAGAATTTGCAGATATGAAATATGGTGGAGATTTACAAAAAACAATCACCAAACTAATTGCAAGTGGGTTTAAATTCAGTGGTTATGGTGCAGGTGTAAGTGGAGGTAAATCAAACTTGCATATTTTAAGCCATGCTGATCATCAAGAGTATCTAACAAAAGCAATCAAAATGGATTAATTATAATCCTTTTTTCTCTTTTTATTTTTATTAAATTACTTCTATTATCACAATAATCAGATTAATGCTTTATGGGCGTTGGAGAAATTGCTGAAATTGTTAATGCTTCTGAGCTAACGTTGGAAACATCAACAGGTAATTACATACTGTTAACCAACTTGTCCTTGCATATTGGAAGACCTGAAGATAGAATTGCCACAACCGATGGTGGTGCATTATTCAGTTATGGTAAAGGAGATAATTATTTTACAGCAACCTTATTAGTTTCTACACCTGAATTATCAGATTTAAACACTTTAGGCCAAATTGATTCTGATGGAGATATGACACCAAGAAGTTGGTTGATTAAAGCAAAAGACGTATCAGGAACCACCAAGACTTTTGCAGCCACAGGAATTTTAAGAGAATATGATATTAACAAACCATCAGAGGGTAAAGTCAGTATTGATATATTTGTCCGAATTACAGGTGACGATATTTCAATATCTTAGGAGATTTAATTGGCTTCATTAAGTGAACTAATCAACGGTATGATCCGTACAATGATAGAAGATGCCCAATATACATCAGCCAGTCCTGGACATACAAATTATGTCCAAGCTATCAATGCAGAGGAGAATCCAGATTTAGAAGCTGAGATTAACAAACTATTGGCAGGTAATGACAAAACAAACAAATCTAAAAGTTTTGGTAAGACAGATGATGAAGCCAAAGATAAAATTCAAGAAAAAGCAGTTACATCATTGACAAAGAAAGTGGGATTATTTGATAAAGGTAACATGGGAGAAATTCAATCCATGACCTCAGCCCAATTTGGTAATGTCAGGTCATTGGCAACAAACCCTGTCCAATTTATGATGGGAACCGTATTTAAAAAATTAGCCAAAGGTGCAGGTATTATTGGCCTTGCATTAATCATAATGGAAGCTGTAAAATTTATCATAAACGAATTATTGAAACCAGGTAGAATGTTAGACAGAAGATTTAAACGAGATATAGAACGTGAAATATTTGCCTTTAGAAGCAGGGAAGAAAAACAGAAACTAAGGCAAGGATTCAGTAATATTATTGTAACATCAATAGGTGGTTTAAGAGGTGGAGCTGGACAGATAGTGTCAACGAGAGGTTTAAGTGCCACAGGACAAATAGATAGATATATGGATTCAGCATTTTCTCAACCTGGAACGAGTGGAGTGTCAACAGGAACAGATTTAAAGACTAAGGTAGGGAAACCAGGAAGAGTGTTTAATCAATAATGGCAGGAGAAAACGCATACATCTGGCAAGTACAAGCCAGTGCCGCAGACGGAGAACGTGCCACGGCAGGAACTACTCATAGTCAGTCATTTAACAATACAGCAAAAGTGCCATCAGGTGGTGCATATATTGAAGATATAGCAGTAGAATTTAGAAGATCAATTCCAGAAAATGCCTCAGTAGATGCAAACAATAATGAAATTCAAGACATGGGAATTGAGGGACTGGATATAATTATTAGAGGTGTCAGTGGTAATGCCGACTATGATAATGCCACAAACTTGGCTAACAAGTTTAGCAAATGGCTCCAAGATGGTAACACCGTAACAGGTTACACAAAAGGTAGATATGGCTTACAGCTAGATAACGCACCTCAATGGAATGTTATACCAGAATCAACTTTTGGTTATCATATTAGGAATATAACTTTCAAATACATAGGAGAGAAAAAAGACCTGGTTGAATATACCATAGCATTAGCATTAGGTGGAGATTTGAACTCTGCCATCTAACTATACTAGCCTAATTGTTACTTGGTATGATGAATCCGACAACTATTCTACCACAGCAAACATAACACCTGATATATCAGCATTACCGTTATTCACAGATGCAGGAACTGGAGAGGTAAATGAAGCCATGCTAACGCTTAGAGCATTAAACGGACTATACATAACCAATGGTAACATAATAGAAAAAAGAGACAGAATAAGAATACAGGTAACGGATTTGGGTAGTAACAATTATGATAGATTTTTTGAAATAATATCATTGTCTCCAGCACAGGATAAGAATCAAGGTGGGACCCTATTGACCATAGAATGTCTCGGTATTGAATATCATACCCAACAGATTCATTTTACAAAGCCATTTTATTTTGCAAGTGGTAAAACTGTGGCCGATGATATAGGAGAAATATATGAAGAAAACAGAGGCAGTAGGCAGCCAGAATTAATAAACAACGATACAGTTTGGAATGGCACAGTAGGTAACGATTTACCATCATGGACCTACAATAATTATGACTATGGATTAAACGAGGAAACAATATATAATAGATATATGGATTTAGTGGATAAATTTGGTGCATCAGTATCGGCAGGTGGAGCTTTAACTTTCTATGAGTTATCTTTTGTAGCTGATGCAGTTGATGAAATTAAACTTAGATTAAGAACGTCTGGAGACAATACTCCAAGCATTACAATTAAAAATGCCAAGGTAACTAATCCTAAAACAGTTGGGTCCCAAGAGGCACAGATAACATCAGAAACAGGAACCAATTTAATGTCATGGGGATCACCTGATCATGGTAGTTTGCCTGTAGAATTTAGCCGATATGATTCTCAAGTGATACAGTTTGGATTCAGACCTGAATATGATGCCAGTGTTTCTTATGCACTTGGTGCCAAAGTACAAGTAAGACAGACAAATGGCAGAGGAAAACATTATGAATCTCAAGTGATAAACAATCAAGGTAACACTCCACCAAGCTCAGGAAATACAAGTTCTTGGAATAGGATAGATATGGCAGAAGAATTTGGTAATACTATACAATACTCACCATGGACAGATGATAAGGCAGGACTTTGGAAAAACATGGGAGGGGACCCAGATAATAATAATGGTGGAGAATGTATGTGGGACCACAACTTGGTAATTTGGGACGAAAATTTCTTTAGGACTTGGGTAGATGTAAAAGCAAATAGTGATGTTCAGTTGGATTTGTTTGCTAGAGATAGTATCACATTAAAACAAGGATATTCCTATGACCATACTAGGGATGGATTTCCAAGAGGGTTTAGAGTATTAGTAATTAATAATACAACAAATTACACAACCCATACAGCCTCAAGTAGTGCATCTGGAGATTTATCTGCATTTTCAAATCAGATAGTTGAATGGAATGGTTCTGCATGGAGTACAAAGTACACTTTTAGCACAACCAATGACCAAGTACAAGTTGCCGTTATTGATGAAGGAAAAATTTATGAGGGAAATGATTTTAATACAACACCTACTTGGAAAGATTTATCTACCACCTTTTATGCCAATGATTGTTTCCACCCATTTAACTCAGTTACTAACGTAGAAGGAGTGGACCACATTAACGGAACACCCAGAAGTGCCATAACAGATTCAACGACATATCCAGACATAACTAAGATTGGTGGCACGTTTGGTAAAAATATTGATTCGGCATTAAGATTTAGATATACATGGGGCAATATTGCAAGTGCAACACTAGATGCTAAAAGTCCATCAGGTAATTTTTATAAACGTGGTGCTTGGGCCTGTTTTAGGGTCCCATTTCCAAGCAATACCTATAATGCAACTACTGAAGGAGTTGGTGGTCTTTACGGTGGTGGATCTACTGCCAGAGCAACACCATCAACAACCACAGAACCATCAACCATTGATATTCAAAATACCCATTTAACTCATGATGGTAAGAGAGGATTCAATCAGGGAAGCAGTACGGAAGATTTAGGACAGATTAGTGCCATAGCATTTATGACAAAGTTGACAAAGAACTCGGGACCCGACTTGGATGCCAATCATAGAATGAGATGCTTCATGATTGATACCTCAGACAATGTGGTTTATTCGGACTATGAGATAGAATTTAGTAATCACTGGCAAGATGTAAGGTTACCAATATCATCATTCAAAGTGTATAGAGGTAGACGACCTGCAGATGGATTAGAAAGACAGTTTACATTAATACCACCAAAAGATTTGGAGATAATCAACATCTTTGAATGGAGAAATGTAAAGTTTATAGGCATTGAATGGCTTACATCTTACGATAAATTTGGCAGATTTAATCCAACAGCATCAATATTAGATGATGAAAATGTTACCGTAACTTTTGAAACATTAAATGGAGGAGAGGTTGATCTGTTTCTAGATGCCTTTAGATTCATCAAGCCATTATTAGTAACAAGTGGACAGAATACAGAAATTAACTTAGAGCCTGTATTCATTCAAAGACCTGATATTACGTTATATGACCAACTGCTTAATGATGCAAAGTCACAGCTAGAGATAGAAAAATTCCAACATAGGGAATACAATCTAGAAACGTCTGGAGATGATATGTTTGATATTGATTTCGGTGATTCATTCTTATTTGAAAACTCAGAAATAGTAAAAGTGGATTCTCCTAATTCAAATGAAACAGCCAATAAAATTCAATTAACTGCCAAGCGTATTGAATACAGTATAACAAAGCCACCAACTGGAATAGGTGGATTAAAACGTAGAATTAAGGGAGTTAAGATTTTCACATAATGGGTAAACCAAGAAGCGTGTTTAATCGTGATTCTGATATAGAAAGAACACAAGCCAAGCAATACGCCCAATCTAGACAGGATATTACAGGTATGTCCTCAACGTTTAGAGGTATGCCTGTCAACGCACCACAGGTATCAGGTGGTCAAACAGATAGAGTTGGACAAGATGCATTAAAAACAAAAACAATGTATCTAAACAGTTTAAGAATTGATAGTACAACAAGATTGGATTTATCCACAGTTGGTGGTGGAGCTGGCATAACTAGCACAGTGGCATCAGGTCAATTTTTAGATTTCAAGGTAGGATCAACGTCACTCCTAAACATTGGACCAACTAATGTAACTTTCAAAAATACAGTATTGGCACCAGCAATAGATTTTGGAACTGCGGCAAGTACAATAGGCACAGTCTATGCAGATGCCGTAACTGTAACAGAAGATTTAACAGTATCAGGAGATGTAATTTTAGGTAACTCAACAGCATCAGACACAATAGAGATAGATGGATTATTTACAGCTCAATTAAACATTAATGGACAGAATATGTTTTTTGATGTTGACAGAGATAGTAAAATTTATTCAGGCACAGACGACTCTATTAAAATTGTTACAGGTGGTGATCTTCAATTTGAAGCTAATAACAGTGGTATTGGTATTGTTAATGATGTACTTATGCAATCCGATCTCCAAGTAAATGGAGAATTTGTATTGGCAGACTCAGCCTTACCAACAGCCACAAATACATCAATAACAGCTTACACTGGGTCCCTACATTATAACACTACCGACACCGATTCACATTATTTTAAAGTTAATGGAACTACAGAGGTAGAGATAGATGCAGACGGATTAGATATTAGAAATGGTTGGCTAGAATTGGAAGAAAGAAACGAACCATCGGCACCAACATCAAATCATCTTAGATTGTTCGCTCAGGAATTAAGTGGTAAGACTAGATTGATGGTAAGATTCCCATCTGGCTTTTCTCAACAAATAGCAATAGAGCCATAATCTTTAAATCACAGTATTTTAAATAATATCATGCCAACAATAGTGGACATATTTGATTATGTTATTGCATTAAAACAGGAAATAATTAAAAGAGATAGAATTATAGAAGAAATTAATATCCAACTCAAAGATATAAATAAACAAAAAAAATAGAATTCCTTATGAAAATAAAATGTGTTACTTGTAAATGTGAATTTAACCTAGAATCATTAAATATTAGAAATTGTCATAAATGCAGGTCAATAAATAACAGTAAAATGAGAGAGAGATATAATGTTAAACGGAGACAGAGTAGAGGCATAAAAAATGAGGTGTAAGTCATGTGGAAAGACATTCAAGTCCTGTGGCTGTACGGGAAAACATTGTTGGGAAAAGTCACAGAATTGTTTTAAGTGCCACTATCTTGGAATAAATCAAAACTTATCAAACAGCATAAAGAAGCAGGAGATATAAAAAATGAGGTGTAAATTATGTGGCAAGGCTAACCACACAAAAAGTAAAAATACAGCCCATTCTTGGGTCCATTCCCAGCATTGTGGTCCATGTCATTTTCTTGGAAGAAGATCAGCATATAATAATTTAGAGGTATATCTGGATAATAAAAAAAAGATAGGTAACTTACAAAGCAGATTATATTATATTGAAAACAAAACACAACACAACAAGAAAAGAAAGACCTACAAACGCCAAGAATGGAAAGATAGAAAAGACAATCCAAAAAACATAAGATTAAATAGAACGACCAATACCAATAATAACAATGCCTAAAAATCCAACAAAGGAAAAGGATTCTACGGGACCTTGTTTTAGCTGTGGAGCTACTATATATTGTAACGAAAAAGAGTACAATGGAACAGTATCTTTGCAATGGCAAGGAAAAGATGGTAAAGCACACTACACAAAAACTGGAGAATGTAAAGGTTCCATACCTACAACCACACCAAACATACAAACTATGGCACAGCCAGAGCAAAAAGTTGAATGGGTAGATGCAGGTGAACACACAAAAGAGGAAGACGTAATTATGGGAGGCTTAGATAGATTTAGAGCCTTGGCATATCAAGACGTTAAAAAATTACACCCAACTCTAAGTGTAAATTCAGACAAATTTGGATCTATTGTTAGTGCTACTATCAACCAACTAATAGGACTAGCCGAGGTCAAGGCTATAAAGGACAGTAAATAATTGGCCCAAACACTTTTTTCTAATGCAGACTATTACAAGAATGAGAAATTTATAGAGTGTCTAAGAAATTGGAATACATATTTAAATTCTGATGAATCTAGTATAGAACTTTTGTATGAATGGGAAGAGGTATTGTTAAAAGACTTTTTAAAATATTCTAGGGAATGGTTCCATGATAACTATAATAATGATGAATGGAAGGAAAAACTTGAATGATGAAGCCACGGATATTATGGCATACCTTGCTCAAACCTATTTTAATAATAGATGTTTTGTAACTCATGAAAAATTCAAGCGTAGAGGATTCGTTATTCATCATTTATGGTATCTTAATACAGATGCAATAAGATCCAATTTTCCTAAAGGAGAAAAAGGTAGGCAAGAATATATTAAGGCATTACAACCATTCGTAGAAAAAAACCCAGATAGATTTTTGTTAATTAAAAATGGCATACATACTAGAATAGACCACCATAGAAATGGACTCTCACGAATGAAAAAGGAAAACTTTACAAGATTGGTAGTGGCAGTTAAAATGACAAAAAAAACAAAACGCAAAGGTAATAAGAGGTCTTATAGGAGACATAAGTAATGAAATTAAGAGAAAGTTTTTACACATCATACAAAACACATAATTTTTGTAGGAACTGTGATGATGGTCACAAGTCAGGTTGGATATTAAAGAAAGATTGTCCAGGAATGTATTGTCCAAATTGCAGTAGAAAAATCAGAACGAAGCCAAGATTTAATAAAAACTATGATGGTGGCAGATATTGAGAGTTTGGGATAATATTCAACCTAGCAGATTATGTAAAAATCATTTACTAGCAGAGCATAGGGAAACACTTTGTATTTGGTCAGTTATTACCAACAATAAAAAAGGATATTCCAAACACCCTGAAACTGTCAGATTCAGAAATAATCTTAATGCTTTGGTATATCGCCATTCTAAATTGGTAGATGAAGCAACAAAACGTGGTTATCATTTTAAAGATTTACCAAATTCTGACAGTATTCCCATGTTAAATAAAATGCCTAAATCGTGGGATAACCAAGAGAAATCTTTATCTATAAAGGATTGTAATTGTATAAAAATGGAGATAAATTAAATTGCATTGTATCTGTAAAAATATCTGTGTATCTGATGCTTTTAAAAAAGAATATAAAACCACAAGAATCCACAGAAATGCTTTTAGGAATGGATTTTTTAGATGTAGAAAATGCGAGTATTATATCAAGGAATTGACATACTGTCCATGCTGTGGAACCAGGTTAGCAATAGCTCCAAGAAATGCCAAATCTAAAAGATTATTAAACAAGGATATTGGTAGATATTGATGGAATTGACTCAAGCAGATTTAAAAATATTGGCAGAATTGAATAAAAAGATAGAATATTTTAATAAAAGAATCTTGGAATGTAAAGAGGAAATCAGATACTTCTACAATAAAGGAGATTCCTACCGTTAAGCTTTAAAGCTTTTCAAGTGGTTGTTATGAGTGATATAATTTCTTTCAAATATTCTGGCACAAAAGATGATTATAATAAATTCAAAGCTAGTAAAACAAGTAAAGGTAAGACCATGGAAGAAACATTCAGTAGGTTTATTGATATGGAATTATGTTTATATGAGATAAAAGATGATGAATCAAACAAAACAGTATCAAGACAACAAGACGAATTAAAGGAATATCTAATGAATACTGATCTATCCAAAGTAATTATGAAAGGATCATACCATATAGACATATCAGACATGGAACTAATCCAATCTGCATCACATGACCTAGGTAAAATAGTAAAAGATGCCGTTCATAATGCAATAGCAGGATATTGGATTAAGAAATGGGCCACCATTAAAGTGAATAATATGGCCGATGATGTATTAACAGAAAGAATAGAACAGATAGCAGGAGACGTAGATAAATCCAAATCGACAATCATTAAACAAGAAATAACCAAGTTTAATCTTGATGAAAAAATAGACTCATTTTATAAAACAATAGAGAAAGTTAAGATAACCTTTACTTGTAATATTCCAGTAATTACTTTATCTGATTTAAGGGAGAATTTTCTTGGTAAGGTAGTCCAGTTTGATTGTGTTATTGTGGGACCCACACCAAAAAAGTTAGATGTGGTGACAGGTAAATACATTCAAAATATATTAATTCAGGAAATAGAGAATAAGGCAAAGAACAATAATCCAGTTATGATAAAGGCAATTCTTCATGGAGACGATACCAACAATATTGCAACAGGTCAAACCAAACGATTTATTGGTGTTTATTCTACTCAGGAGCCTAAGAATGGTGCCAAAATGGAGACAGAAAAAACATTGGTAATTGACACAATATCAATCCAAGATTTAGAAGAAAAAGCAGAGGTAGAGTTAACTCAACAGGAACTAAAAGTTGCCAAAGAGTTTGCTACAACAGAGGAATCAGAGTATGTTAAAAAGTTAATTGATTCATTCTGCCCTAAGATATACGGTAGAGAATTAGAGAAAAAGGCCCTATACCTGGCACTATTGGGTGGATCAGATTTTGATGGGTATAGAAAAGAATCCCATCTAATGCTGGTAGGAGAAGCTGATACGGGTAAATCTGAGATGGTAAAATTTGCCAATAAAATTGCCAGTAAATCATCTATGATAGATGGGTCCAATACCACAGGTGTAGGCATATTATTTGCATTAGACGAATACGATGGCATGAAAATACTCAGACAGGGAGCCATGATTATGAATAACGGTGGACATTTAATGGTAGATGAATACGATAAAATGCCAAAACAAGAACAGAAAAAACTTAACGTGGCTATGGAACAGCAAAGAGCCAAGTATAACAAGGGTGGCCATCAAGGAGATGCAGAATGTAAAACCACGGTTATAGCATCATGTAATCCAGAAGCAGAAAGATGGAATGAATCTAAAGACCTTATTGATAATTTACCTTTTGATGCTTCAACCATATCCAGATTTGACCTAATGATCAGATTGAAACATGATTCTAACGAAAATCAAATTAGAGCAAAGATGGCACATATTTCTAAAAATAAAAGAGGAGATGGAGACCAAGTGGCATCTTCCGAATGGGTTAAAGGACTGTTAAATTATCTAAGAAAACTAAAACCAACATTCACATCAGAAGCCGAAGAATTATTAATTAATAAATTTGTAGAATTTACACAGATAGAACAGGAAGATGGGTCCCTACAGATACAGACCAGACAGATGGAGGGAATACAAAGACTATGTGAAGCATGGTCCAAACTACTATTCAAGACCACAATAGACACAGAGGTAGTAGAGAACGTGATTAAATTTTATCAGGAATGTCTATGCACTCTTGGCATGAACGTATCAAAGGGCATATCTCAGATGGATCTAAGAGGACATTCAACTAACAAGGACTCATACTTTGAGGATTGTTTTAGAACACTGGCAAAAGACAATGAAAATGGCTTTGTATTCATTCATGACTTGGCTGATGAACTAATGAAAAACTCTAAAATGTTTTATAGTGATGATGGTATCATAAGATATGTTGAAAACAGAAAAACAAGTGGTTGGCTATATGAGCCAAAGGTGGGAGTGTTAAAAAAACAATGACCTTGGAAAGTGTGGAAGATGATTATGATTTTAGATGTTTAAGATATGATGTAGAAGATTTGGTTAAACAGATTGTAACATTAAGAGCAGAGGTAGAGAAATTAAAAAATGGCAGTAGGTAAATGTAAATTGTGTAATAGTAAAAAAGATTTGGTAGAGAATGATTTATTTAGCCATAACGAAGTATGCAACCAATGTATGTATGGAGACAGGACACACAATGAAGATTAAATGTTCCAGATGTAAAGGTAAAGGATATGAAACAGGGATAGATGATATGGGAGACCTTTATTCTATTTGTAATAAATGTGAGGGAGATATAGATTCAGATAGAGAGATGCAGAGAGAAAGAAATTTTGACCGAATCCAACAAAGTATTGAAACAGATAGTGGGAATACAACATGAGAAGTAGGATTATCTGTAAAGGTTGTAGAAAGGAACTGGAAACAAGAAGCGAAAGAAGTATTAAAAAATGTGAGGACTGCCAACTTGCCTAGAGGTAATAAATCTGTAATGAATAAGAAGATCAATCATGCCATATCAGGTAAAAACAAAGAGGATTTAATACATTCATCATTAACAAAGTCAGGCTTTAGAGTACATAGAGAGGTAAACATAAAGAATGGTAAATTTACCCAGAAATACAAGGAACGTAATGTGGATATCAAATTCGTTTATGGCAAAATGGACAGATACATAGAATCAGATGGCAAAGTACATGGGACCCTAGAAATGCCAACGGCATCAACATTAAAAAGAAATGCAGATTTTGAAAGAATAAATCTGGAATACATACTAATCAATCATGAATCAATCAAAGACCTAAGAAAAATAATGGAGTTAAAGAATGTATCAATAGATGAATTGACAGAATTTTTGGTTACATATAGAGCATGGGAAGAATATAGCAAACACTTGGCAAAGTTAGAAGCTGGAGAATATTTTGTATGAAAAGTTTATGCCATGTCTGTTTTTCGTCAAATGTATTAGTTACTTTAGTTGATGATTTACCAGTTTGTAATGATTGTATTCCAAAAAAATAATTATAGAGTTAGATAAAAAAGATACAATAGTGCATTGGGAAAACCTATCAGACATACATATTGGCAATACTAATTTTCAAGATGAATTATTTACAAGGAGAGTTAAGGACATTCTAAATGATCCATATAGATTTACAAGTTTTGGTGGAGATCAACTGGACTTAATATTACCAGGTGATCCAAGATTCAAAGACGAAGCAGTATCATTAAGAACTCTAGCCGAACAACAAGACGAATTGGACGAAAGATGTGCCGAGTTATATGATGAACAGGAATACTATCTTAAACATTATGGCATGGAAAAGATATGGTATCTCCAATGGGGTAATCATGAGTATAAATCCAGAGTGGTAACCGAGGGAGACATGAAAAGATATTGCAAATACAATAACATGACATTCTTAGGCAGTAAAGGATTTATCAGATTAGATATACAATTCAAAGGTAAATCAATGATGAAAAAAACACTATTTGTCAATCATGGAGCTGGTGGTGGTGGGACCCTTAAAGCACTAGAGAATTTAACGGTTAACTGTGAAGCAGATATTTATCAGATGGGCCATTTACACGATCCAATGGCAGTAAAAAGAGACACATTTTTTTATAATGATAAGAAAAATTCATGGGATTCTAAAGAACAAATTATGGTAAATAGTGGTTGTTTTACTACGGCAGTATCAAACAACAAAGATCAATGGATGGAACAAAAAGGTAACAAACTCATGACTAGCAAACCAGGCACCATGACTATTTCTTTTGATGCTTATAAAAGTAAGGTAAATGAACATGGTTAATGCAGAAATAACAGAGGACAGAATAGTCTTAACAGATTTTAAGAGAAGGTCAGAGCAGGAAGAGATATATTTCTTAATTAAAGATTTGTTAGAGTCACTATATGGTTAGAATTGACCACGATGTCGGCATATATGAGGAGCATTATGCCCGAATTATTCGATGGTACAATCTAGCCTTTAAAGATAAACACCCGTCTAAGGAAGATGAAAAAACATTTAACCTATTCAATGTCATTTATGACGATATAGTTAGAGAAAACCAAGAGGAGTATGCAGAAAATGAACATGATTGATTTTTTTGTTCAAAAGTTTATTTTAGAAACATTGGAGAAACTATTAAATGGAGAAGTTGAAGAAAAACAAACAATGTTTGGGCTCCTCATGCTCATGGATTGATCCAATAATTGATCCAAAACCAAAGTCAGAACCACCAGAATGGTGGGATAATGCAGACCAAGATGAAGAAGATTAGACCATATTGATTTATATTCATCTTATGGTCCTAATATTGCATGAAAGAATTTAATTGTGAATGTGGTTACTCTACAAACAGCGTAACTACAATGGAAAAACATTTTAAAAAGAATTGGACCTACTCTAATAAAGTAGTAAAGTTAGGTCATACACTATTAAAGGTAGATGAAAACTGATGGTTACTGATCTATGGAAATTAAATAAGATTTGTGAAAAACATGGAATATCGGGTAAAGATGCTCAATTTATTTTAAATGTACTTGAGCAAGGTGCATTAAATAGTAATGTTTTAAATGAGTTTGGATATAAAATCATGCCAAAATTACAAATTATATTAGATGATTTTGTAGAGGCAGGATTGATAAGTTTTGAGGTAGAGGAATAATGGTAGTTAGAATGAATGACAGAACCATAAATGATTATGATATATTCTGTGATAATTGTGGATCCGAGGAGATATGTGACCACGAATATGGCATGGGTAAAGATTTAAAATCCATAGATTTTTGTACGACCTGTTGTGAAAGATGTGATGAAGAGGGATATAAAAATTGACTTTTGAACAAATGCTTACAATAGCAGAAGCCCAGATTAGAAAAATAAATGAAGTCTTGGAGATTGATAACAATGACTGATGGCTTTGAGGGAGATATAATGTCTAGAGATACTAAATCTACATTCCATGAGACTAAAGAAGTGGTATCAAGACTAAGAGAGCCATTAAAAATTAAGGCAATACCATACGCCACAACAAAAGTAAGAGGACACCAAATTCAATTAGAGATGAACATATCATGGGACCAGATAGACCAAATGACTGGCAAGGATTCTGTTATTATAGACATGATTGAAAACATGAAGAAACTCATAGAGGGTCCCATGGAATCAACTTACCTAGGTGTTTTAGTCAATGAGTCATAAGACAGTAGAAGAACGCTTAGAATGGCTAGAGTTTTGGGTAGATAGATTTGATGCTAGACTTACTAAAGCAGAATTTAAAATAATGGAAATTAATAATGAGTGACGAATGGGTAAACAAGGTCCAAGATAAGCTGTTTGACCAAGAGATTAAGGAAGACCAACCTGATGATTGGCAAGATATGCCAGAGTTTGTAAATGAGGCCAATGATGCTTACAGAAAGATAATCATAAGTTTTGAAAACGAGGCAGATGTTCAAGAATTTGCAAAGTTGGTAAGACAGCACATCACAGATAAGACCAAGTCACTTTGGGTCCCAGCAAAGATTAAAGATAATAATCTTTGGTCGTGGATAGATGAAAAATGATACCAAAATATCCAATATACATAGTATCTAAGGGCAGATATGATACCAGATATACTGCAAAATCATTAGAGGAGATGAAGTGTCCATATAATATCATAGTAGATGCAACAGAGGTAGATGAATACACCAAGGCAACAGACGAAAGATATGGTAATGTTATCATTCAACCACAGAAATACTATGATGATTATGATATGTTTTGGAAAGATACTAACAAAGTAACTGGCCCTGGTGCAGCCAGAAATTTTGCATGGGACCATTCAATAGAAAAAGGATTTGATTTTCATTGGGTAATGGACGACAATATCCAAGGGTTTGCAAGACTTAACAGAAACAAAAAGTATAAGGTAACAAGTGCCAGTATATTTACAGCGATGGAAAACTTTGTGGACAGATATGAAAATATTGCCATGGCAGGGCCCAATTACAGATTCTTTGCCAGTCAAAACTCAAAGCTACCACCATTCAGCATGAATACCAGAATTTATTCATGTAATTTAATTAGAAATGATACACCATACAGATGGAGAGGTAGATATAATGAGGATACGGATTTATCATTAAGAATGTTAAAGGATAATTGGTGTACTGTTCAATTTTATGCTTTCTTACAAAACAAAGTTGGGACCCAACAGGTAAAAGGTGGCAATACGGAACAGTTTTACAGCAAAGAGGGTACCTATCTAAAGTCAAAAATGTTGTTGGATATGCACCCTGATTTGACCAAACTGGTGTATAAGTTTGGTAGGCCACATCATTTTGTAGATTATACACCATTCAGAAAGAACAAACTAAAAAGAAAAGATAACATAACAGTATCTAAAGGCATCAATGAATACGGTATGAGGTTGAACAGTTGTCCAAAATAATATGCTATGATTGTAAAATAGTTCATTGGGAAAAAGATATATGCACTTGTAAATGCCATGTTATTGGCTATAGGTAAAACAAAGATACAAAAAAATAGGGCTAAACTGTAATAGGTGGATAGCAGCCTGAAATATATGTTATTAACTTTGAACTATGTAGCCAATTATATTATGATGAATGAAAAAGATATACGAATCTTATTACAGGATATTAAAACAGTTTATGCAGTAGGAACTAGGATAAATGACATTGAAACAGCCAATGAGAAAAAGGCCCAGATTGAAATTTTAGAGTGGATTCTAGAATAATCAATCATCAGTAGTGCCACAACTACGGCAGGTGTATCTTCCTGGCTGCAATTCTATAAGGGTTTCCTTGCAATTTATACACATTTCTTGGTCGTGGACTGTAAATATTTGAGACATTTTGGTCATTATATATAAGATGTTATCGTATTTAACATTTACTTATTCTAACCAAAATGTTTATTAGTTACTGTTTATTTATATACTTTATAAATGACTAATGATTCAGATTTTATTCGGGAACATTGGGGAAAAATAATACAGGATTTTAAATCAGATTATGATAAATGGGAAAAACATACGCTAGGAGATTATATTGCAAGATGTGGAGACAGTATTAGAAATCAAATAGATAATAACATGATAGATATTAAAATTGAGGGAATTAGTGCTTATTTATTTAAACAACTTGATAAGGAAGATATAGCCATAAGTGCTAGAACTATACAAAGAAATCTTCCAGACATTTACAAACAGAACTATAATAAAAGCGACACCCTGTCGCAGTTAGAAGAGGACAAATGGAAAACTATTGAGACAGATGATGCAACAATAACTTTAGAAAAAAATCAATATAATGAAATTAAGATTAATGGTGTAGAGCAAAAAGACAAAGAAATCAAGCCAAAAAAACCAACAACAGATGCAGAAACAACATTTAGATTGGAACCAAAAGATACTAGGCAATATACATATCTAACAGCCATGAGTAAATTGGCCAATAAATTTCACTTAACACTAGAGACATTAAAAAATAGGTATAATGAATCTGGTGAACTTCAATCCATAATAGATAAAGAGTTAACAGATGTGGAAGAAAAATTACAGCAATACGCCAAAGACTGGGCCAGTATAGAAAACAGTAAAGGAATGATTGATTTACGGAGAGACTTTGGAGAATTTGAGAAAATAACAGCTTGTTTTAACATAGAAGTAGGCGAGACCATTGCCAGAATAGCACAATTAATGGACTATTCAGAGAAATATGGCTCCATAGGCATCCTCAGAGAGCCAAAAGTTAGAGCATTTTTTGAAAAAGAGACCACATATCCATTATACTTACGGTCATGCCCAAAATGTTTAACGGATATATCTCAACTAATGAACGAAAACATCAATTTATACCGAGAATGTAAAAAATTAAACATAGAAATACCACAGATAAAATACAATTAATACTAATATATAGTGCAAATTTAATCGATTATTATGTCAGCAGGAAACCTAAGATATTATGGTCTGGGAATTTATGGTGGACTTGTAGCACTTTGGACAGGTCTCGATAAAATAGCCCTAGATGATACTGTGGCCGTTGCATTATTGGCACCAATAGCTTTGCTAATTGGGGCAGATTATGTAAAGCATAAATCAGATAACAAAGCCTAAAAGTATTTTTTTAGGTCACTTTTTTATTTTTATTATGAACCCTAACTGTGTTATTGCTCGTAATGAATTAAATGGAAAGGTAGAATTTATTGCAGAACAAACAGAATGGGAGGGTAAATGGGATAATGATGTGCTATATTATGACGTGGAATACCATGAATCATTAAAATTAATATCCAAAAGACAGTTAAAGAGAGCAGTAAATCTGGCAATATCCACATGGAACTTTGAAATACCAACTAAATTTAAATCAGCTTGGAATACTAAAGCGGACATAGAGATAAGATTCAGGACAAAAGATGAGGATAATTATTTCAAAGAAAAACCCAGCGTGTTGGCCTATGCCTATTTCCCAAATCAGGGAAGCGTGTCAGGACAGGTGGTATTTAATGCTTCATACATCTGGGACCTAAAAGGTAAGGGTATTAGAGGAGATAAAGCAATAGAGAAAGGGCTAGTGGAGAACGCTTATCCAGACAACATACTAAAAACTTACAATATCTATGCAGTATTAATCCATGAGTTAGGTCATACACTAGGACTAAAACATGACGTAACAGGTGCCAAAGATGGTAGTGATGTAATGGACCCATACTATTCAGTAGATAATCTGGACCTATCTGATAGAGACATATACAGAATCAGAGTAAAATATGGACAAAGAGTCTGGTCAAGATTCAAGTGGTATAACATCATAAAACGCTGGTTATGCCTAGCCGTTAGGCGATGAATAGGATTTATATTATTTCATCTTTAATCATTATAGCAGTTTATACTATGTATTATGCCACAAGATAAGGGACCCAAGGAATTAAACCTATACACAGAAGATCAAGTATGGGAGCTAGTAACCAAGGCAATTACTAGGACATTATACGATTGTATCGCATCACATGAAGCCCATGGACAGGTAATGATAGAGGTTGATTGGTTAAGAGATTACGCAGATATGATAGCCATAACATTCCCGAGGATTGAACCACCATGACCAAAAAATTCCATACCTGTGAGAAATGTACCAAACAGATAAAGGATTGGTACCACATGGCTTGTGGCTGTTCATGTCATGATTAATATTTTGCTTAAAAACATAATTATAAATAGAACGTATGGCCTAATATAACCATGGGAATAATTTACACCAAATGTGAAAATTGTAAATATCCAGAAAGAAATGATAGTAAAATATGCTCCGAATGTGAGTATGTTTTCAAGAACTTTACTATCAGAGATGGAATTTACTACCGAATGCAAACAACACAATAACCAATACAACTTTTTCTCTTTTTATTTTTTTTTGCTTAAAAACATAAGATTATATAGAAGAACCACCGTAAATAATACATGAATACAACAGTAGAACAAACAATAGTACAACAACTCAACCAAACAAAAGTCAATGGCTTTCCTTTATTGCAGTACATTGGCACACAAAATCAGTTTGGAAAAAGCATCAATGTTGGTTATAATACAGTAATAATCAAACCAGCAAAAAATCCAAAGAAAATTACCTCAGTAGCAATTCAATATATGGAAATCTCTGATACCTACACTATTAGATACTACAAAAAGAATCAAGTAGTAATGGCTCAAGATGATATGTACTGTGATCAATTAGACAGTATCGCCAGAGAGTTGGGAGTGTTATAATGATTAAAGTAGGAGACTTTGACATAGTTATGAAAAATGATAAGTGCATAATCATAACCGTGGGTCCCATGGATATCATAATAGACAACACGACTGGAGAAAATCTAGTGGATATTGTTAAGAATGATTGAGTGTAATCTATGTGGTATGCAGTTTGAGGAGAATGATATCCTTATTGGAACACGTAAGGCAACTCACCAAAGATTTCATACTAGATGCGCCTTTGAGAAAAGAAACACAGTAGAGGGCGTGGTTATCTGGGTCCCAATAAAAGAATAATAAGTTTAATTATTTCTGTTTTAGTCATGGTCACGAATAAAAAATGAGAAATATGGTAAAGAATCATTGGTCCAATCTAAACAGCGATGGCAGAAGATTGGAAAGAATTATCAAACTATGTGAGACAAATATTAAAAAGGCTATGGGAGAGAATCCATCACAGACTGATAATGACTTAGTATTGGCATACATGGACAGATTAATCAAGGCTACTAACCAAAAGTCACATATCGCAGATTTGGTATTGGGTATATCACACTTGAGAAAGTTGGCAGAGAAAAGACTAGATCAACCAAAGGTGTATCTTGGACAATAAAGAACAGCAATTCCATGAAGATATCCGAACACTAAAGAGACTGATTCCAATTGAAAATGAAGATGAAATATCAGTAAATTTACCACAGTATAGAGGCTTATCATTCAAAGAGTTTTGGGAAGCATTACCAACAAAGTTGGAATACTTTGACTATGAGGAAGAATTAACAACCATACTAGAATCTAATAAAAAACTATGGGTTAAGAAGGCCACTGGCCTTGGAATTACCGAATGGACCATTAGATGGATAGCATGGAATTGTCTTAAAGATGATGTATGGAAGAATAGCCAGGTAGATGTTTCCGTAGTTGTTATTACAGGTGCCAATCAGGATTTAACAAACAAGGTCATTGGTAGAATCAAATCTTTGTTTAACTATGAGTTTAAGACCAAAGAGAGTGTGGTAATGCTGAATGGCTGCAGGATAGAGGGATTTCCTACCAACCACTTGAGCCCTGCAAGAGGCTTAAATCCAAAGGTAGTCATGCTGGACGAAGCCGACTTTTTTCCCTCAAGATACCAAGATGAGGCACGAACAGTGGCCGAGAGATACATTCCAAAGACCAATCCACACATATTGCTAATCAGTACACCAAATCTTCCTGGTGGATTGTTTGAAAGAATGGAAGATGAAACAGACAACGGTTACATTATGAAGCACATGGATTATAAAATAGGACTAAACAAGGTATTCAGAGAGGAAGATATTATTACAGCTAAAAAGTCTCCAAGCTTTGAAAGGGAATACAATTTAAAATACGGATTTGGAAAAGGAGATGTGTATGAAGCATTGGACAATATAATCACAGAGTATGATTTAACGGTTGTTGGTGGTAGATCAGGTTGTTACGGGGACCCAGCATTTGGATCATCAAACTTTGGTGTATTAGGTGCAGAGATAAGAGATGATATATTATACATTACAGAGGCCAATGAATTTCCAAGACCATCGCCAAGTGCCATGCTAGATGTGATGGAAGACATGGCCCACAGATACAATGATAATGTAAAAATAGACTCGGCCCACCCTGGATTTATCAGGGACCTAGAGGAGAGAGGTATTCCAGCATTACCTATCAACTTTGGTTTACAGATAAGGGACCATGAGTCAGCCAACATTCAATCGTTAAGAAGTAAGATGGCCATCAATTCAGCCCAGATGGTCAAGATGGGCAAGGTAAGAATACACCCATCACACACCAAATTAATTTCACAGCTTCGTGCCGCACAATTTGACAAAAAGGGTGGCATAAACAAAGAGGAATTAAACTTTGATATTGGAGACTGTTTCATCATGGCTTGTTGGGACCTCAAAGAGTTTGATTATGGCCATTATGATGTGATGGACAATAAATTGGTTAAAACTAACGAAACAGAAATACATAAATCATCTAGTGTCTTAATGAATACTGAGTCCTTTGAATGATGAAGATAGGTTACAAGAATTTATAATTAAGGCTACTGGCAAGACTATAGGAAGAAACAGTAAGAACTCTTTGGCCATGTTATTTGCCAACACTTATGCCGAATACGCTAAATCCATAAATGACGTAAACAACGGATATACCATCTACAAGGAATTGGAAGCAAAGATAGAAAAGATAAAAGAAGAAATGAAAGACCTCGACAACATACCAACATCAGTATTATCAGAGATACTAGATAGTAATGAGTAACGAATTAGTAATAATTTATTGTAAAGTATGCAAACAAGAATATCATTATTGCTGTTTTATGCACTATTATCTTAGGGATTCATGGAGAATAATAAAAAGATGAAATTCATGTTCAAAGGAAAAAGATTTAAGAGAGTTGGTTGGAGATTATACATTGAACAATAGGCAACCATTAACGCATGAGGAATATCTATCATTACTTGTTGATTCCATCAATGATGTGTTAAAACAGATAGACGATAAGCAAAAAGACCTTAAAAAGATTAAAGATAATGAAACTGTAACCAAGGCACATCACACTAAAAGAATTATTCAGACATGGTTCAGAGCTAACGGAAATTTACCTATACCTGACTAACATTGACCTTAATGGTTTATATTGTCTAAATCTGATGCTGTAACTATGAGCATGGATTTAAAAACCAAAGAGCCTGTAAAAACGGTGGAACGTCTATTCAATGCCACAAGTATGCACCATATTGATCTTCACAAAGAAGATGGCATACTTGTAAAAAGAGTATATGTCCAACGTGATGATGCAGAAGAAAACATAAAAAACATATTCGGACAGATTGATTAAATTCAATCATCTTTTTTTTTATTTTAACCATTAAGCTTATCAGCTTTTCAGCTGGTCTAGGTCAACTTTATTCAATAACAATCTATAAATATACCAAGTTTGCTTAAAAAGATATGAATAAAACAGTACAAAACAACGCAGGAATTAATATTGCTATGATTTTTGAACAATTAGCAATAGAAAACGCCTCACAGGAAAAAATAGATTCTGTTCTTGAAACATTATTTAAAACAAGTTACACAAAAGATTCCATTCTTTATTACGCAAGTAAAGGCTATGGTTATCATGTAGCCTATGGTGGATTAAATTGACACCTAAGATCCTTCCTTGTTATAGATACAAAGACAGAGTAATGGCAAGAGAATTAGACCAAAATGACTATTCTCCAATTGGTTAATTCTTTTAATATATTTTATCATGTTTTAATTAGTATATACGGCCAGGTTGAAAGAATGTAGATACATCATCAGCCTGAATTAAAGTCTATTATTTCTCTTTATATATTGAATTCTAAAAAAGGTTGTATTGGCTTATGGATTGTATTTAATCATGGATCAACCGAAATGGTACAGAGATGATTTTAGCTCTGAAAGTAAATTAACAGGAACTATCTATACCAATCAACAGTACACAAAAAAGAAAAACCTAACAGGATATACAGTTAAGATTAGATTATATAAAAATTATAGATGGGGCGATTATTTTGGTAAAACTGCCAGTATTACTTCTGCCACTGGAGGCACTTTTGAATATGCAGTTAATGAAAATGAGATGCCACCACCAAACATCTATAATGTTAAACTTGAATTGTCTAAAACAGGAGTAAAAGAATCAACTCTAAACAGGCAAGAACTCCTTATCCTTGAGGGTCCCAGTGCATGACATTACCTAAAATAGTAGAAGCCAAAGTGCCACTGGCAAAGATAGTAAGAAGTGATTTTAGCAGAGAGCAACCAACCCACATTACTTTTGATCAGTTACTAAAATTTCATGACAGGACACCACAGCTACAAATAGCCATATCATCTTATTCGGAATTAATCACTGGCACAGAAATGACCGTAAACTCTGATAATGAGGAAGCTAAAGATCTAATTCAACAATGGATAAGAAAGACCAATTTTTATGATAAATTTGAATCATTGGTTACTACTGTATTAATTACAGGTAATGGAATCTTGGAGAAACTAGATGAAAATTCCATAGATGATGTGATGGAAGTAGATATGTCAACCATCATATCTAAGAAAAGGGACCCAACTGGAAAACTGGAATTTTATGAACATAGAACACAGAATGGACAGACAGAAAAGTTGGGAGAGGGCAAGACAGGTAAATTTGTAGAGTTTAACTTAACAAGCTATTCAAGACAACCATGGGGTAAGTCACTATTCTATTCACTGGCAATTCCAAGAACAGTAGGAAACAGGACAACAGCACCATTAATAGAAATTATGTGGGGTATAGAAGATGCAATGGGAGCCATCATCTTGAATAATGCGTATCCCATCACGACCATTACCTACCCGGGAGCATCAGATACATATTTAGAAAAAGAAGCAGTAAGATGGCAAAGATACAAGCCAGGAGACAAAAGGGTCCAGAAGATTAAACCAGAGATTGATTTCTTTGAAACTCAAGGTAACAGCAAATATACAGATTATATTACACATATAGAAAAAACCTTTGAACTCGGGACCCAGTTCCCCCACGATATAATGACGGGAGACTTTACATCTAGAGCATCATCAGAGACAACGGACAATATCGTAATGAAAAGGGTTAGGGGTTATCAGAGATATTTGGCCAACAAACTAAAGACAGAGATTTTTGATTCCGTACTAATCCAAAACGGATTTGATCCAGATGAGGTAATGCTAGTTGTTGGATTCACCACTCAAAACGTGGTAGAGTTAGAAGTAGATCAGGTCAAAGATTTGGTCAATACTGGCATCATGACCACTAATGAGGGCCGAGATTGGTTTAGAACTAATACGGGAATGGAACTACCTGATGATGATGAAATAAAAGCCAAACAAGACGTACAATCTACAATAGCCAAAAATGCTCAAGATATTAAACAAGAAAATTTTATTAAAGAAAATATTAAACAGGTATCTCAAGTAAAAGCAAAGCCAAAAATAATGTGTAAGATGTGCAAGGAGGGCCAACACGCATTATGTACTAAACGTAGATGTGAATGTCAATGACCGAGTTTGATGATTTGACTAAAAGGATCTTGGACAGATTAGACACCTTTGAGGAAAAGATAGAGAAACTATGTGAACGACTGATGAAAGTGGAGTATGAATTAGGGACCCATTTTAAAGAAATAGAGAGCAAACAAGCCAACAAGGACAGAAAATTCTATATCGTAATAGCAGGAATGGGCATATTGTTTGCAGTAGTTGAAGTTTTGCAAGGATTGAAATAACTTAAATTAGAGTAAAACATCTATATTTTATCGAGTATGTAAATACTCATGGATTGACCAAGACGTATTTCGTGAGAGTACCACAGGAGTTAAACCTGTCATTGAGGTCAATCTATTATTACTTATTATCAGTTTAATTAAAAAAATAACATTGAAATTAGAAGCTTATACTAAAATAAATGAAACGGCAAAAATCTCTGGTGTGGCATTAATTCCCAGAATTAGCAGAAATAACAATCTATACACCAAAGCCGAATTAGAAAGATTTGATGGTGTAGAGGTTCCACTGAATTGGGAACATAATCCAGGTCAAGTTATCGGAACTGCCACTTTTCATTATAATCCAAGTTTAGAGACAGTATATTATGAGGGAGAAATTACCAACGAAGGTGCCGCAAGTTTGGCTAAAAATAAAACATTATTCACCAGTATAGAAGCTAATCCAACTGATTTACGGGAAATTTGTAACGGGCCCGGAGATTGTTTTTCAATGCCTTATGGATTAAATCCAGTAGGACTAGCATTGACAGAAACACCAGGGGTTCCAGAAACAACAGTAAATGTAATGGAGAGATATATAGAGGAATGTAACCATCATAATCCACTAGAAGTAGGACAGGACTATACAAAAATGACCAAAAGTATAGATCAGATTTTGAATCATCTAAATGTAGAAGCTTGTCCAGACTGTGGCGAATTACACGCAAAAAAAAACGACTAGAAGATGTTAACCTAGCGGGACCCACAGCCAGAGCAGACATTAAGAAAAAAAAGAAAATTGCAAAAGTGCCAAGAGGATTTCAGTTTAATGAAGCGTTAGACGAACATTGGAAAGAGGTAGAGCATTATTTACATGATAAATATACAGTAACGGAATCAATTAGTAAAGATAAACTAAAAAAGTTATGGATTGAATTAAAACCACAACAAAGGAGAGATTTATTAAAAAAAATGAAATTAGATGCTAATATAGCCGATATTGAGTTTGATGATTTATCTGATATGAATATTAAGGCATTAACATCTATTAATAAGCCTGAATTATCAATTATTTTAACAGCCACGTTTAGTGCATCAGTGGCAGGATTAGCATTGACAATATTAAATGCACCTACAAATAAATCTGTATCAGATATTAAGAGTGAGCCTATTCCAGACGATATTAAACAACAAATAAGTGATAATCCCACATCAATAGGTCAACAAAAATCAGACACAGTAGGAAACCCAGAATTTAGGGCATTTACTCACTCATCATCATTTGTAGGTAATGTGTTATGGGATAGGGAAAGCAGAGAAATGGATATTATACTAAATGGTAATACATATCATTTTTGTAGAGTATCGGAAAGATTGTTTGATTCATTTGAGGGAGCAGCCAGTAAAGGAGCATTTTTCAACAGGGAGATAAAGACCTTACATGATTGTTAATTTTATCAATGGACTCAAAAAGTCATTTAGTGGCAAGGACTACCTAAGAGAGATAAACCAATGCGATAAATGTGGCAAACCTAGTTTTTTTAACTCATGTCTAATGTGTGAGACAGACGAAGCATACAGAGGTTGGAATAAAAAACAATAAAATTACTTCTTATCTAATCACTATTTAAAGAAATGCCATGCCTTGCGATTGTAAAAAATCAGAAAACGAAGAATGTCCCGAGGGACAACACTTCGATATCTCACAAGGAAAATGTGTAGCTAAAGAATCTGCATTTGGAGATCCTAAAACTACTGATGTAGAAGCCGACGTAGCATCATCTGGTGCCGACGTAGGTGGAAGTCAAGAAGTTGAAGGAACACAATGTCCAGAAGGTCATTCATTAAACAAAGACTCTGGTATATGTGAACCAAATGGCTCTGATAAAACTGATGATATTGGTAAAACAAATACATCTATTGCAACAGAGAACAACAAGAGACTTAGCGCCATTGAACAATCCATTAAAGCTCTAGCAGAAAAGAAACCATCAGCCCAAGTAGGCCTAGACGACGGTCATAAGACCTGGAGTCAAGTAGCCGAGCAGATGGCTCCATCTTTAAGAAAATTCGGTAAATTTGAGTTTGATATTTCATTAGAATCTCTAAGAAGCATCAACACCAAACAGACCCGAGACAGACAAGGTTCCGTATCTGAATCATTCAGAGACAGTCCTTTACAACTTAAAGAAGCCGTATCCATTTCTGGTACCCATGCAACACAGGATTTAGATACTGATGTTGCAATAATTCCAGGTGGCATTTCTTTCAAACCAGTGTTTCAATTTGCAAAGACTAAACGCATTGAAGCAGGTATGGACAGAGCAAGATTTTTCAAAACAACTATTCCAGCTAACGGTTCACAAACCGTTGGTACAACACCATCAGAAGCCACTCAAACCTTTACAAGTGTAGAAGTTACACCAAGCACAATTACTGGTGTATATCTTGTTGGAGACTTTGATGAGGTGGAAAACAGTCCTTTCGATTTGCTCCAAGCAATAGTAGAAGGATCTGCCGCTTCATACGAAGATTTCGTGGCAACCGATATGTTGGACACTATTTCAAAAGAAGGAACTTTAACTCCTGGACTTTGGATTCGTGGTGATACAGGTGCAACTATCACATCATCAGATGTAGCCTCCATGGCTATGGACGAGACAGGTATTGCATTCGGAAGAGAATATTTGGAAAACCAGGGGTATCTACGGGGAGGAATTAAACCAATTTGCTTCTTAGATCCGCAACAATGGAGAGAACTAATCACCAGCACCAATGTAACATCATTGGCAACCAGAAGTGCTCCAGATATTTGGCTTAAGGCCGAGTTGGAACAATTTATGGGAGTCCAGTTAATTGTTACAAACGCAGTAGAACACAAAAACAATAGTACCAATAATGCAGTTAATGCCTATATGTGTGTCCCAAAACACAGTTATGGAATTGGTATCAAACGTGATGTTACTGTGAAAATGCATGAGATCGGTGAGGACAACCAAGTGAGGGTAAATACGACCTGGAGAACTAAGGCCGGGGTTATTGATTCAACATCTATTGTTAGAATCAGTACAACCGATTAATCTTAGACACTCCTTTTTTTTATTTTTTTATCAACAAAATTTAACCATTTGGTCAACTTTTTTTGCTTAAAAACTTATAAACCTCTAATCCAATACCCTATATGGAAATAGAAATTGTGAAATGCCAACTTTGTGGGTGGGGTAATGTGCCATCAAAATGTGTAACATACTGTTATGATCCAGAAAGATTCCAACCAAAAGAGAAAAGAGTAGGTGTTCCAAAAATATGTACGGATCATTGTTGTCCTAAATGTCACACTAAACAAGGAAAAAAATATAATGATGTTCAAGAATGCCATTGGTGTAATTATATGAAAACACTTGGAGAGGGATCATCATAATGGAAAAACAAATCACTTGTAAAAAATGTAAAGTAAAATTTACAACCAAAGTAATCTACAAAGATTCAAGAATCTATACTTACAAAAATCAAAGGAATTTTCATTGTAACCTTAGATTGAATAAAGTCCAATACAGAAAGTGCCATCTTTGCAGAAATATAGGTAAGGCATTAGACTTTATGAATAAGGAGATGTTTTCATAATGACTTTAACAATATTACACAAACAGAAAAAAGCACAAGTTAGAAAAATGGAATCTTATGATAGTGATTCTACTTTGGAAATACTAAAAAGTCAATATAATATGTTAAAAAGTCACCATATTGATATGCCAAAATTACAAAGTAAAACTTTGATAAATATGAGGAAATGTCCTGATCATGCTCATAGTGGTAATGGAGCTCATTGTCATAATAGTGGTAAGAAAAAATCAATTTGCTTCCAAAACACTTTCCTTACAAAAAGAGCAGGAGATTTAAATTTTCTAGGATATAGAAATGAGGAAACAAACAAACGGATTTTCATATTACTAAAAGACACAATGGCATTAGGTGAAGTATTAACCCATGAAATAGCACATTTTAGAGTTAAAGGTGTCCATAACAAAAGATTCTACCGTAGGCAACATCAATTATGGAATACTTATGTAAATGCCATCATTTCAGGTGAACTTTACCTCTAATCATCTATTATTTCTCTTTATTTTAAAAATCAGTTAAAGAATACAATGGCTGGTAATTATTACGGAATAAATGCAGTAAAAGACCTACTTAACATAGAAATTACAGATACAGTAGATGATGAATTGATAAACCGCTTTGGAGCCGTAGCAAATCAGCATTTAGACAACATTTTAAAACAACATGACGAAAGAATCCCACTAAAAGTGCCAAGTATTCTAGCAGATGTTAAAATGTCTGCCAATTACTATGTATGTTCACTATTCAGAGGCAAAAGGGGAGATAATGAGACAGCAAAGTTTTGGAAGGATATGTTTACCGATACAATTAATGGAATCATAGAAGAAAGAAGCATTGAAGGTTTATCCTATGATGTTCAAAGATTTAATGATAGATACAGACAGGAAGATGTGTATAGATTATGGTAAGTAATATTAATTCTCTTTATGTTAAAAATTGTGAGTATGATTATAATGTTTGAACTACCATCATCTTGGAATCTAAATAATAGAATCAATGAAAACAAAACAGAATCTTTTGAATCTTGGGCTGACAGTACAAGATATTTATCTGATCAATCTAGAGCAGATAATGTGATAAGGGTTTTATCATTCCCAGAAGTAAGCCCATCTGGAAGTGTAGATATGATTAAAGAATTTGACTATACACATAACCTCGTAACCAATGACGGTGAAATTTATTATGCTAAAATGGGTGCAGGAGAAACACCTGCAACTAATGAAAACTTTGAAGATACTGGAAGATTTGAAATGGGAACAACTGCCTATACAGAAGCAGAAACCGATACATTCACAAACTTTGATGTAAGTGGATCTTCTAAAATTTCAGGATCAAGACAGGTTTTCACAAGTGGCTATCCTAAGACGAATGATACAGCCGATACGGATAATACTGGAGATGCAACTGATGCCGTATCTTATGCAGTAAATTATTCCGCAAGTGCCTGGAATGATGCAAACGTTGAACAAGGTTGTATTCATGCGATAGCTAGTCCAGTAAATGCCTCAAAATTATTATCAGTATTTTCATTTACAAGCTTTGCAAAGACAAGCTCTGACACCTTAAAGGTATTCGTAAATCACGCATTTGAGAATCAATAGTCATGAGTCTTAGAGCCATGTTTGAGATGTTAAACCGTCTAAATCATACACCTGCTAAATCTCATGGTGGCATGGATGCCAAAATATTTCATGCTGAAAGAATCAATATAGTGTTAGGAGGCACAGAATAGAATGGCTGATGTTAAGATTTCTGCACTTGGAGCAATATCAGCAGTAGCAGGAGAGGATCTTGTTGCAATAGTTGATGATCCATCTGGAACACCTGCCTCAAGAAAAGCAACCATAACTCAAATCGCAACTTTCATTAATGCAAGTGCTATTACAGCCTCAAATACAACCACTTTTACAAATAAATCAATAGATGTAGATAATAACACAATAACAAATATAGAAGTTGATAATCTTAAATCAGGTGTATTAGACACAGATTTATCATCGGTATCAGGTAGTGACGATACAATCGCAAGTGCAAAAGCAGTTAAAACTTATGTTGATGCTCAAATTGCAACAGAGGACACTATTTCAGAATTAAATGATACAACAATTACATCAGTAGGAGATAATGAATTATTACAATATAACAGCACTAGCTCTGTATGGGAAAATCAAACATTAGCAGAGGCAGGAATATCACCTGTTGCAGGATCATCTAGCATAGTAACAACTGGAACTATTGCAACAGGTGTTTGGAATGGCACAGCAATAGCACAAGCATATATCGCTGGAGATGCTATTAACGGAACTAAATTAGCTGATGATGCCGTTGATAGTGAACATATAACAGATGGAAGTATTGACCTAGCTCACATGAGTATTAATTCCATTGATAGTGATCAGTATGTTGATGGTTCAATAGATTTAATTCATTTAAGTGCTGATAGTGTAGATGGAACAAAACTAGCAGATGATGCCATTAATAGTGAGCATTATACAGATGGATCAATAGATTTAGTCCACATGAGTGCAAACAGTATAGATTCAGATCAATATGTAGATGGCTCTATTGACTTGGCACATTTATCAGTAAATTCAGTTGATAGTGATCAATATGTAGATGGATCAATCGATTTAGCACATCTTTCAGCAGATTCAGTTGATGGAACTAAAATTGCCGATAATGCCATAGATAGTGAACATTACACAGATGCCTCAATAGATTTAGCTCACATGAGTGCTAATAGTGTCGATAGTGATCAATATGTTGATGCCTCAATAGACTTGGCTCATCTAGCCGCTGATTGTGTAAATGGAACTAAGATCGCTGATGATGCCATAGATTCAGAGCATTATACAGATGCTTCAATAGATTCAGCACACTTATCAACAGGATTAACAATAAATGATCCAACTTTAACATTTTCAATAAATGCACAAACTGGCACAACTTACACACCTGTATTAGCTGATGCAGGTAAAGTTGTAACATTAGACAATGGATCAGCAATAACATTAACTATTCCACCAAATTCTAGTGTAGCATATCCAGTAGGAAGTAGCCTCACATTCATATCAATAGGTGCAGGATTGACTACCTTTGCTCAAGGATCAGGTGTTACAATAGCTAGTGCAGGTGGAACAGCAACAGCTCCAATCATCACAGCCCGACATAACTCTGCAACTTGTATTAAAATTGCAACAGATACATGGCAAGTGGTTGGTGCTTTAACATAATGAAAGATATTGAAAAATTTTTTAAAGATAAACAATTAAGATCCCCTCATACAGGTATTTGGTTTGGTGTGTCTCAAAGTTCTGGAGCAGGAGGAATTGATGCTAGTGGTGGAACAGAATCAGAAACAGGTGGTTACAAGTACCATACATTCAATTATAGTGGATCAAGTAATTTTTACACTTCAACATTAACAATAAATTCAGGCTCGGCAGATATTGAATACCTTATAGTTGCAGGAGGAGGTGGATCAGGCAATTTTTATTCTGGTGGCGGTGGAGGAGGTGGATTATTATCTGGAACATTATCTGATCAAGACTCTAACGTAACTATTAGCGTGGGTAAAGGTGGCATTAGTGGAACAGCAGGAAGTTCAGCAAGTGATGGTGGACAAGGACAAGCTTCCACAATGACAGCTAATGGAACTGCTGTAGCTACTGTTGGAGGAGGATATGGTGGCTCTGGAGGATTTGGAAATAATGGTGGAAATAGTGGTGGCTCTGGAGGATCTGGAGGTGGTGCAGGAAGTGGTAGTGGAGGATCTGGCACATCAGGTCAAGGAAATGCAGGTGGAACTGGAGCTTCTGGAGGAAGTAAAGGCGCAGGTGGCGGTGGAGGCGCAAGTGCAGCCGGTGGAGCCGCAAGTGGGGATCGAGGAGGTACAGGTGGAAATGGAACTGATTGGAATGGAACTACTTACGCAGGTGGTGCCAGAGGTGGAGGAAAAACTACATTG
>JGI24006J15134_10000100_pt1 | contig 79789 bp, 74 predicted proteins | sample LinPmetageLP53_FD_15134 | JGI IMG/M metagenome (IMG submission 15134)
ACCATTTCCAGAGATAGAAGAGTTCAAAGCTTTTGAAACAATAGGATATGGAGATGAAAGGTTTGATGATTGTTCTGATATTTATGTAATTACATATGGAATAACATATGATAATGATACATTAATGATTAGAAAAAGAATGAAATATAATTGTGGAACTTATGATTATGCCACATGGACAGATTAATCAGGTTTTAGGGAGTTTAATTATGCAGTACCTTGAGTGAGAAATAACAGCTGATTTCTCAAGTTTCTTTAACAGGATGTTAAAGATAGAAAACTCTAAAAAAACTCCCACTTTTTATTATTATTAACTGCCACTCCATTTAACTATGAAGAGTTGTAATATATAATGGATAATATATATTAAGGCAAATGTTATAACTCAATTAAAATCAGGTAATCTCTGTTATTCAGAGATTACTTTTTTTACTATAAACTTTACTTTTTCCCTTTACCAATACTGGAATAATATTATTATAAACTTAATAACTATGCAAATTATGAAAGGAAATTTAAAAATACATTTACATTCAAGACAAGGAATGTATAATGTTGATTCAATAGGAAAAGCATCTATAACTTGTAGTACAAAACATTATAGTTTTAGAGTATCACATAAAGATTTTAAATGTTTTGCTGGTGGAAATAATGATTCAAGTACTGAGTATGAAAAAGAATTATTTAGAACTGCTATAGATTCAGATGGAATAAAAAGAGATTTAATTAGATTAGAAGCAACTTATAGAGAAATTAAGAAAGCTGCTGAAACTGGAGTAAATGATTATTATACTAAATTAGAAGAAAAAGCATCTGCAAATAATTTAGAAGATGAAATTCAAGATTATAAATTTAATAAGGCTGTAGAAATATATCAGCATAATATAGATTTATCTAATTATGAAAATTCTAAAGGAACTAAATTTATAATTCAACAATATGATGACTTTCCTCTTAACCATTTAGAATATAGAATGTTCTTTGACCCATTTAATTTTGTTGTTAATTTTCATTCTAGTTTACATCAAATTACAGAAGATATTAGAGATAAAACTGATAGTGAAAATTGGTGTACAATTAATGGTGGTCACTTAAAAATAATAGATAATACTGTTGTATTATATGGACAATCAGGTGATTATGGAGTATATAATGATGAAATAGCAGTTGAATGTGCAAGAAAATTATTTCCAAATAAAACTATATTTTCTTATGCTGGACATTCATTTAAAAAGGAAATGTTATTTGGAGAAGTTATTGAAGATGAACTCCCATTTTAAAGAGTATTTTGTATTGCTTGAGATACACTAAATAAGTCAAGTAAACTGTTGATTTAAAATTGCAATAAAAAGGTGTACTTGTGAGTGGGCTATGGTGTGATACAAACTCTCATTGCAATTTTTAAAATCAGGTTATCACTTAGTATAGAACAATTAGATGTAAGACCTATGGAGGAAACTCTGCTAGAGCATTCATGGCTAAGTATCATTCCCATAGGAAGTATAACTGTGATACCTTTGGAATGTGGGTATCAATTTTATATTAAACTTTAAGGGTTTAGTAATTAATTAATCATTGAGTTAGCCTATTAAATGTTTAGGCTAACTCTTTTTAAGAAGCATGGTGTTAAGTTTAAAAGGACTTTCTGTAAAAGGAAAGTTCTTTTTTTTATAAATAAACTTCACTTTTTCCCTTCACTAATGTTGGATAGTATTTGCTATTATTATAAATATGAAAACTAAAATTATTTTAAACAATTAAACAATTGAAAATTATGGAAACTACTAAAGAATTTGGTAAAATTATGGTTACTGAAGTTAAGACTTCAGATTATCAAAAGCAAGGTACTGTAACAGCAGTACTAAAACAAGTTGTATCAACTAAAACTACTTATGCAAGTAATGGTACAAAAGATAATTTATTTGACACATCAGAATTTTCTGAGTTAGAAAGTTCTGAATACACAAATGATGAAACAAGAGTATATTTTATGGATATACCTGCAGGTTCTACTTTGCAAGATGTACAAGTAAAGATGAATCTTCCTAAGTTTGCTAATGCAAGATTAGTTAAGATTTTATCTAACAGACCTATTCTTGATGATGGTCAAAGGTATGCAATTGCTAATTATGGCAAGAGTGAAATGTCTTTTGCAAAAAGACAACTTGTAAAAGATGGTTCAGGTAATCATGTACTCCGAAATGGAGAAAATTGCTATAGAAAAATAGAATTTTCTATTCATGGTGGAGAAGATGAAAATCTAATTCATGAACAAGGACTTGTTTATTCAACTCCAGAAAGTGTACTTGCATAAATTTAATAAGCTACTGTAATTTTGCAGTAGCTTATTTTTTTTTTAATTTTAAAACAATAAGAGATGAAAATAGTTTTAAATAGATGTTTTGGAGGATTTAGACTCTCAGATAAATGTGAAGAAATGCTTGAAAAAAAAACAGGTGGACTTTCTTTTGAATCAGAAAGACATAATGAACATCTGGTTTCTATTGTAGAAATGTATGGTAAAAATGCATCAGACAGTTTAGTTTCACAATTAGAAATTGTGGAAATACCAGATGGATGCAAGTATCATATAGATGAATATGATGGAATGGAATCAGTAAATACCTATATAGAAATTACTGAAGATGACCTTTTTATTGGATTAAATTTAGAAAGATTAGAACTTGCTAGACAAGTTGATTTTATTAAGCTAATAAAAGGAGGATATGAAAAGTGTTTAGAAGAAAAAGCAGACTCTGATATATCAGTAATGAAAGATGAAGGTCTGTTATAAACTATAATTATGAAAACAATAAAAGAATACAAGATATTCACAATTTATTTTTTAATTTTTAAATTATCTTTTGTCGTAAGAAAGGCTTAAGATTTTTTTTACCATTACCAATAAAATAATGAAATATATCTATGACATTGAGATGTACCCTAACTTGTTTTTTGTTTTATTTTATGATATTGTAAACAAAAAGTATCATAAGTTTGAAATAAGTCAGTTTAAAAATCAAAAAGATGACTTGGCTAAATTTCTTGCAAAGAATAAAGGGTGCACTCTAATAGGTTATAATAATGTAAGATATGATTATCCATTATTGCATTACTTTATAATATTATTAGGTAAAAAACTTACTAATAAAGAAATTGTTACAAAACTTTTTAATAAAAGTGGTCAATTAATAAAAATAAAAAGTCCTGTAGGAAAACCTTTATTCAGAAATATAGACTTACTATTAATAAATCACTTTGATAACAAAGCAAAGATGGTAAGTCTAAAGGAATTAGAATTTAATCTTAGGATGGAAAACATTCAGGATCTGCCATATCATTTTACTAAAACATTAAGTAAAAAACAAATAGAAGAAGTTACACTATATTGTAAGAATGATGTAGATGCAACTTATAACTTTTATTTGGAATGTAGAGATAGCATAAACTTCAGAGAGAAAATGTCTGAAAAATACAGTATGGATTTCACTAATTACAATGATGTAAAAATAGGTGAAGCTATACTAATAGATGCTCTTTCTAATAAGATGAATGTAGAGAAAGAAGTTATAAAATCCATGAGAACCCGTAGGAATGTAATGTCTATTAAAGATATTATGGTTAACTATGTAAAATTTTATGGAGATGCTCTAAAAACTTTTGTTGATTGGTGGAAAACTAAAGTAATCACCGAGACAAAAGGACAATTTTCTAAGATACCTGTTGAAGAAATAGAAGATATCTTTGAGTATACTAATCAAAAGTTATGTATGAAAAATACAATGTTGAAAAAACTCAACATAGTACATAAAGATTTTCAGTTTGACTTTGGTACAGGAGGTATTCATGGAATTTTAAAGCCAGGTAAATGGAAAAGTGATGACAATAACAAGTTAATTCTTGTAGATGTGTCATCATATTATCCTAATTTATGTTCTAAGAATGGGTTTCATCCAGCTCATTTTCCTAAAGACATTTTTATACAAGTAATTGACATGCTATATAAGCAGAGAATGCAGGGTAAGAAAGATGGAGATAATGAAATTGTAAAAGCAATTAAGTTAGCTCTTAATGGAGCTTTATATGGGAAAAGTAATGATAAATTTTCTTGTATGTATGATCCACAAATGATGATGAGTGTATGTGTAAATGGACAATTACTACTTGTAATGTTAGCAGAAAAACTTATAGATTTAGGTTTTGAAGTAATTCAAATAAATACAGATGGTATTTTATTATCATCTTCTAATGAAAAAGAAGATATATTGAAAATAGTCTGTAATAATTGGATGAATCTAACAAAATTGAAACTTGATTATGATTATTTTGATCTTGTAGTACAAAAAGATTGCAATAATTATATAGCAAGATATACAAATGGAAAAATTAAGAGAAAAGGTGCTGCTTTTAACTATAAATTAGAGTGGCATAAGAATCATTCAGCTTTAGTAGTACAAAAAGCTGTAGAAAAGTATTTTCTTGATGATATTCCTATAGAAACTTTTATAAAAAGTCATAAAAACATTTTTGATTTTATGCTTAGAGTAAAACTCAATAGAGGAAGCTCTTTAAATGCTATTACTGATGGTGAAAAACTACAAATGCAAAAGATTACTAGATATTTTATTGCAAAAGAAGGTAATTATGTGTTTGAAAAAGAACTTCCACCATTAAATGGTAAACGTAGGTTTACTGCAGTAGAAAAAAATTATAATGTTATCCCTTGTAACAATATTTCATCTCCTTTTTGGTCTGATGAGTATATATTTTCTGAGATAAATTATGATTATTATATAGAAAAAGCTAATAAAATAATAGAATCATGTATGATATAGAAATTAATGCTTTAGTAGTACCAGAAGGAATAAATAAAGCAAAATTAATAAATCAATTGTTAGAAAATGTAATGATTCCTATATCAATACAAGAAGATGTTTTAGATCTTCAAAATGAACTTGGTTTAGATGGATCTATTGTTAATGAAGTAATACATTTTATAAAATATAAACAAAATTTTGAAGCATGAAAAGAGATGAAATTCAACAAGAAGCTTTAGATGCAATTGTTAAAAACAAATTTAGAGGAATAATAGATGTAGCACCCAGAGTGGGTAAGTCTAAGATAGCAATTGATGCTATTAAAAAATTAAATAAAAAAAAGGTGCTAATAATAGCACCTTTTAATCCCATTTTAGAAACATGGGTACAGGAATTCTCAAAGTGGGGATTGGACTTTAATGGGGACTTAATAAATCAAAGGTCTTTGGATAAAATTAATTTACCTGATTATGATTTAGTTATTGCAGATGAGGTACATACTTTGTCAGAATATCAAAGATTTTTACTCAAAGACAAGAAAATTTTAGGTTTTTCAGGTTCAATTTCAAGTAAAACTAAGAAAATACTTTCAGAAGAACTAATGATTAAACCTATTTTTTCTTATAAAGTTGAAACTGCAATTAAAGATGGTATTATTTCAGATTATGAGATAAAAGTCATATCTTGTAATCTTGACACTAAAGACAAATATATCCAAGTGTCAACCAAAAAAGCCAACTTTAAGACTACAGAGTGGAGCAATTACCAATTTTTAGATTCTCAATTTACAAAGTTTAAAAGAATGTCTTGGGGTAACCCTAGACTAAATCCTATTAAGATGCAAATGGCATCTAAAAGAGCAAACTTTCTATATACTTCAAAGACAAAATTAGAAGCATGTAAGAAATTTGTAAATTCTTTAGATGAGAGATTGCTAGTATTTACAGCAAGAACAGATGCTGCTGATAATCTTGGTATTAATTCTTACCATTCTAAGAGTAGTGGAAATAATTTAAATGAATTCTGCGAAGAAAATATAGATAAATTAGCAGTATGTGAAATGACTTCTATGGGCATAACTATCCCTAATTTAAAGATAGGAATCTTTCATCAATTAAAATCTTCTGAAGAAGGTGCAATTCAAAAAATTCTAAGAATGTGCAACTGGGAAGATGGAGAAACTGCTAAAATATATATATTCCAATATACAAATACACAAGATGAGATCTGGGTGCAAAAAGCACTAGAACCATTTGATAAAAGTAAAATTGATTATGTAAGTTTAAACAAATTTGAATATGCTTAACAAAAAACTGTTAGATATTCTAGAAGAAAATAGGATTCCAGATACTGGGATCCTTTATCTTTTAGCTATCTATTATAATTTAGATGCACAGCATCTTGTTGATGATGAAGTTCAGAAAAAAGTGAACATGTTAAAAATTGTTGAAAGAGATTATGATTCAGATGAATTTACCATTAAATGGAATGTACCTTTACTTCAAGGAGACAAGCCAACAGTAAGTCATTGGGACTGGGTAGATGACTGGAGAAAGCTTTTTAAACAAGTAAATCCTGAAAGAACAGGAGTAAAACAATATTGTATTGCTAGGATGAAAAGATTCTTTTCTAAATATCCTAATTATAGGCAAGATGATGTAATGAAGGCTACAAGAGCCTATTTATCAACAGTTGTTGATCCTAAATATTGTAAGAAATCACACAGATTTATATATGAAGATAGTGGTGTAAATGAGTATTCTCTTCTACTTGAGTGGTGTGAAAGAACAAAGAGTTCAGATAAATATTTAAAATATAAAAAGATGGGAGAATGAATTTCATAGAAAAATTTAAAGCAGGTCAATTAGGTAAAAACTTTGGACTGCCAACAGGATTAAAATCATTTGATCTTGCTATTGATGGTATTCAAAGGAAGTCAATGTATGGAATAGCTGCTGCCCCAAAGGTAGGTAAGACTACTTTTACAGATTTTTCTTTTGTTATTAATCCAATTTTGTATTGTTTAGAAAATAAGTTGAATATAGAGTTTCATTATTTCTCATATGAGATAGATAGGATTAGAAAAGAGTTTGATTTTGCATCATATTTCTTTTATAAAGACTACGGAATCAATTATTTAGAACATAATGAAAATAGATATCCTATAGGTAGTAGATATTTTTTAGGTAAGTTGAAATGTAAAGATACTAATGAAATAATTCCAGTATCTAAAGAACATAAAGACTTACTTGGCAAAATATACTTAGATAGGATAATACCTATATTTGGTGAGTATGATTCTCAAGGTAAAAAAGTAAAAAAAGGTATAATAAATTTCATTGCAGATAGAGACAACCCAACAGGGATGAGAAATCTGCTATTGAATTATTATAAAGACAATGGACACTTTATTTATGAAGAATATACTGTTTTACAAAACAATAGAAAGGTTAAGCAACAGAAGATTAGTGGCTATAAATCTAATGATGAGTCTAAATATCATATAGTGATAACAGATCACATCAGAAAATTAAAAAGAGAGAGAGGATTCTCAATGAAAGAGAATATAGATAAGTGGATAGAATACACAGTTGACTTAAGAAACTGGTGTGGTTCTACATTTGTACACATATGCCATTTAAATAGGGCTATAGGGGATATAAACAGGATAAAATATGAATCTGAGACATTGCATCCAACAGGTGATGATGTTAAAGATACAGGAAATTTATCAGAGGAGTGTGATTATTTAATTACACTTTTTAATCCAACAGAAGAAAGGTACAAGTTAGAGAGTCATTTTGGAAATGATTTATCAATGTTTCCAAATTATAGGAGTATTCACTTAGTAGAATCAAGAGATACAGAGTGTCCACAGCATTTGTTTACAGAAATGCATGGAAATATCAAAAATTTTATAGAAATTTATTAACTTTAAAAACAGAAACATGGCAAAAAGTGTTGCAATTGTTGCAGATTCAGGATTTGGTAAGTCTACTGCTATAGCAAAAATAGAAGCTATAGGTCACAAAGGACTAGATCCAAAAACTACATTAGTAGTTAATGTTAAAAACAAACCTCTACCAATCAAAGGGTGGAAAAACAGTTTTAAACCAATTAATAATAAGGAAGATCTGAAGAAAGGTAATTACCTTGCTACTTCAGACTATGGTGTCATTATAGACACTATGAATTATTTTAATGAACATAGAAAAGAAGTTGTTAATGTAGTCATAGATGATTTTCAGTATATTATGGCAGACAATTTCATGAAAGATGCCTTAAAAACAGGTTATGATAAGTTCAACAAGTTAGCAAAGAGAACTTATGATGTGTTGAATACAGGTATTTCTATGAGAGAAGATGTTAATTTTATTATTCTTACTCATTCTGAGATAGTAGAAACCCAAAACTTTGGTACTACTTATAAGATGAAAACTATAGGTAAGATGTTAGATGACAAAGTTAAGTTAGAAGGTCTATTCACTATAGTATTATATGGTAAATCTTCTTTTGATACTAAGAAAGGAGTACAGAGAAGTTTTGTAACTAATATGGATGGACAGTTTCCAGCTAAATCTCCATTTGGAATGTTTGATGAATTATATATTAAGAATGATTTAGGTCTAGTAATAGATACTATGAATGAATATTATAACTAAAAACTTTAAAAATGAGTGATATAACTGAAAAATTACAAAAAATAGTAGATGAAGAATCTGCTAAAGTAGAAAAAACTGGAAGATCACATATTGAAACCTGTGATGCTAGCTATTATGGCTGGGACACAGATATATGGGATCATAGACATACTATTATGAATGCATTTATTAAAAGAGGGTATCATGTATCTTCTAAAAGTAATCATGGTGTATTAGATATTGTCATTGTAAAACCTATAGAAGTATCATAAGGAGTGTAGAAAGAAAAACATTTAAAATAAGACCATCAGGAAGAAGTAGTGATTACATTACTCCTTCTTTTGGTTATGGATGTTTATTCAAATGTAGTTATTGCTATATGAAAAGACACTTAAAAGAAGGACTTTCTATAGCTACAAATACTGAAGATATACTTGGGCATATATTTGAACATGCTAAAACTTTAGGAGATAAAATTCCTAATCAAACATCAAAACAATTCTGGACTTATGATATTAGTTGCAATGAAGATTTTGCACTACATTTAAAGTATCACAATGCTAGAATGATATTTGATTTTTTTACTTATTCTGATTTACCTATAATGGCTACAATGGCTACTAAATATGTAAATCCTGACTTAATAAATTATGATGTTCAGGATATAAATGGGAATAGTAGAATAAGAATAAGATTTAGTCTTATGCCTCAGAAATTATCTGATGTTTTAGAACCTAATACTTCTAAAATTATTGATAGGATAAAAGCTATTGATGCTTTTATAGATGCTGGGTATGATGTTCACATAAATTATAGTCCTATAGTAGTATATAAAGAATGGTTAGAGGATTACAAATATTTATTTCAAATGGTAGATGATTATGTAGATTATAAAAATCAAGTTCAATCAGAAGTTATATTTTTAACTCACAATGAACAAAAACACATAGATAATTTAAAAAACAATTTACCTAAAGAAAATATATTATGGAATCCTCAAATACAGGAAAGTAAAGTTTCTCAATATGGTGGTGCTAATGTTAGATACAAGCACAACTACAAGAGAAAATGGATTATTCAATTCAAAAATTTACATAATGAAATTATACCTTGGAATACAATAAGGTATATTTTTTAAAAACTTAAAAATGGGAAGATATATAACAGGAGATATAGACCATAAATTTTGGTTTGCTGTTCAATCATCTGATGCTGCTTCTAAATTTGGAGGTGAAATGGAACATTCTTATATCCAATATGGATATGATGATATGGAAGATTTTAATATAGAAACTTTAGATGCTTTAATAAAAACATTCAATACTGATTTTGATGAAAAAGTAGATAAATCAACAGATCCAGAATGGTTTAATAAATGGTATAATAGCAAAAGAGGAGTTTCAGAATCAGCAGCAGAATTAGTAGCAGATGTCCAACTTGGTATAACAATATACCAATGCCTTCTTGAAGAAGGACAATGTTATTTTGAAGCAGGATTATAATAAGGAATTAAATTTTTAACATAAATCAATTTTATTATGCAAAAACAAATCACAGTAAGCCAGATTCTAGAAGATCTAGAGAATGGTATGACAAGAACTCCTTCTGATAAAAGATATAACTCAGAAGTAGGAAGCATTATGGAAAAGTATAACCTTACAAAGTTTGAGGTTATATTATTATTTAAGAATGAAAAGTTGAAAGGCAAGAAAACTAAACAGCCCAGACAATTATCATTTGTTTTAGTAGATGATACAGAAACTACAAATAATGTAGTTGAAGAACCTTCTCCTGAAATTATTGTAGCAGTAAACTCAATGACAGGACAAGAAATTCAAGATGTTTTAGAAGATTCAAATGTAGAACAACCTGTAGAAGAAACAACTAATGATGTATCTTTTACTCTTGTAGAAGAAACAGAAGAAGCAGAAGTTGTTGAAGAAGAAAATAATGACCAATTAGGTTGGTAAGAATATTCATAATAGAGTCTAAATAGGCTCTATATTTTTTAAATTTTAAATATATAATTATGTTATTTGGTGGATATGAAAGTAATGAAAGAAAATCCTCAATACATTTTGGTCTTAATCAAGGTGTAAAATTACAAAAGTTTGAGTATAACCCAAGCATTGAATTTGCTAATGGTAATACTGCAGAAGGTGTAGAAATAGAATTCAACGTAAGTGGTTCTGTTGTTAGAAGTAACATTTACCCTCCTACAAAAGTTTATGATGGAGGACAAGAGATTACAGATCCTACACACAAAGCATTTAAGAAAGCAATTATTGAATTCAAGAAAAGAATTTATCATATTGCTGAATCTTTTATGTCTAGAGAAGCTTTAATTGAAGCTATTTCTGTTCCTAAACCTTTTGGAGAATTTATGGAATCTATAATAAGTTCTTTTGAAGAAGGATGGCAAGAAAAGCCAATTGACTTGTTCTTACAATATCAATGGCAGCTAAGAGAAGGAGCAGAAAGAAAATACTTAGAAGTACCAAAGAAAACTTCTCAAGGTCCATTTATTATGCCTGCACTTGCTGGTGACTGGAAAAAAGTCCTCATTAGTGAAAGTGGTGATGGTTCATTAAATGGAGTTGCTTTTGGTAAACTTAAAGGTAAAACATTTACTACTGACAATGGTCTTGAAATTATTTTCAAAACTAAAGATACAGGAATGTTTTACATAAATGATGACAATGAAGTTCATCCATTTGTAAGGTCTAGCTGGTTTATGGAAAATGGTTGGGCAGCTGCAGATGATGAAGCTGAAAGTACATTAGATAGCTGGGCATAAAATCTTATAATATGTTATATGGAGGATTAAATGGTCTAATATCACTAACAAAGAATGAAATATTAAAGAGGATATCTCAGCAAGAGATATTCTCTATTTTGTTTGGTGATATAGATTACAAAAGTAGATATGTAAATCCTATTAGGAATGATGAAAAGGCAGGATGTTTTTTTTCATGGCATAATGGAATATTATGGTTTTCTGATTTTGCAGACATTAAAGTTAATAGGGATTGCTTTGAGTTACTCAAAGATGCTTATAATTTAAATTTTTATGAAACTCTACAATATATAGATGAATATTTTGGATTAGGAATACAAAATGGTAATCCAATAAAACCTAAAATTGTAGATAAGATAGTAGTAAAAAAATCTACTAAAAGTAAAACCCTTATAACATATCAAAAAAGAACTTTTGATAGACATCACAAAAAGTACTGGTCTAATTATGAAATTACTCAAGAGCAATTACTACAAGACCAAGTATTCCCTACAGTTTATTTTAAAATTCATTCTAGAGCAAAAGATAAATGGGTAACCATAAGACCTTTTGCTAATGAAGTAACTTTTACTATAGACCAATGGGGAGGTGATGCTATTAAAATATGCAGAGCATTACACAAAGGAGATATGAAATGGATTACAAACTGTACAAAGAATCATATAGGTATTGATAATGGTTTTCAAGGTGAAAATTTAATTATAACTAAATCTTATAAAGATTGGAGAGTTTTAAAAAATCAAAATCTATCTGCAATATGGCTACAAAATGAGGGAATGTTTCCTAAACAGGAATTATTAGAATCATTGTGTATGACATATAATAATATATATGTATGGTTTGATAATGATGATCCAGGAATTAAAGCAGGAAAAAAGTTAAAAGAAATAATATCTTCTTTTCATGACAATGTAGAACACATTTATTTACCTGATAAAAAGGTTAAAGATCCTGCTGAGTGTATATTTAAAAATAAAAAACTATTTTACAATTTTATAAAATTATTATTATGACAACTAGAAAAGTTAGAATTTTTTCAACAAAAGTTAAAGCTCAAATAGATACTGATGTAACTAACTGGGGAGATCTAAAAAATATTTTAAGAGACAGACAAATTCCATATAGTGGAATGACTGCAGCTCTAAGTGGTTCTAATTTATCATTAGAATCTAATGCTGCTCAATTACCTAATACAGATTTTGTTTTGTATCTAATGCCACAGAAAACTAAAAGTGGTATCAATGTAGAAGCATTTTCTTATATGGATTTAAGACAAACAATTCAAAGCATTATAGAAACTACAGGAGATGTAGCTAAGAATTTTTTTAATGATGAATTGAATTACACTAGAAAAAATGCATCTCAATTAAGAGTTTTATTGCAAGAATGGAATAAACAAGTTCCTGTAGCAAGTCAAGAAAATGTTGAGTTGACAAACCTTATTGCAAATTTAAAATCTTTAGAAACCAAACATCAACATTTAGTTGATCAAGCAATAGTATTACTCGAAAGAGTAATGCATGCTTGGGATGATGAAGAAGAAATAGAAGCAGAATTTGAAAAATTAAATTCTGAATTTAATCCACCTGAATGTGAAGATTTTCGTGAAGAAGCATCTTCAGAAGATTATTTTTAAACAAAGGCTCTTAATTGAGCCTTTTTAAATTTTATATTATGACAGAAGAATTTGTTAAAGATATACTTGAACTTAAAAGACAAGAGTTTGAGAAACAAGACATGTTAAGTAAAAATAATTATTCACCACCAATTTATGAAGTAATTAGTAAAAAATATCATTCTTCTTTGTCAAATATAATAGAAGTATTTGATGAAGTATTTGGTAGAGAATATTGGGATATGCAAGTAGAACCTAGAGCTTATCATAATTTAGGTGGTAATAGTGTCTATAACAAAGAATTAAATGTAGTTGTCCGTTTTCCTGAATTAACAGTAACTAATGAAAATGAAAGATCTATTTTATTAGAAAATTTCTTTTTAAGATTAGTTTTTAATGGTAGAAGAACATATAATTTAGAAACTTCAGATTATACATATTTCTTTGATATGAGAGCAAATCTAGAAGGTAAATTAAATACTCCTAGTGCTCAACAATTATATAAAGATTATCACCATAGCCATATTCATAGTAGTGCTGATAGAATAAATTTTCAATCATTTTGTACAGGTAGAAATTTCTTTTCAGACCTTTATAGAGGATATAATAATGACCCTTGTAAAGAAAATTTATTCATGTTAGCTAAATATATGATTAATATGGCTAGTACAGAATCACTAGCTGGTGTTCCTTATATAAAGATGGACACAGTATTATTTACTGACCATAGTAGAACTCTTGATGAATCAGTATTTCATAATTTAAATCAATATGTAAAATATTTGAAAATAAAACCTGTTGATTGGACATTTAAAAATGGTTTTTTAAGCATTGTAGATAATGAAAAGTTTGAAAGAAATCTATATGAATTAGTTATGAACTCAATAGATGAATTAAACATGGAAGAAACTAATACTACTTGGTTAATTAATAATATTAAATGTAGAAAAGACAATTTAGGTAACTATTATTCAATAAGACAAGATTTTGATAATGATTACATACAAACTTATATAAGAGATCAGAATACAAATAATACTTTTTATTTTAAAGGCAGTAAGTTTCCAATCTCTTTGAGTAAAGAAACATTTATTAATGAAGATAATTTTTATTTAAATCAAAAAATTAAAAAGCATGCAAAACAATATATTGAAAGACAAATTAATGAAAAAAAGCTTACCTCTTATTTCAAATCAAGAAGTAATAGAAGTAAGATTGAACAAGACAATAATGTCAAAAATAAAATACTTGTGCAATAAAATTTCACAGGTTGAATGGTCAGGAGTATTATTTTACTCCTTGAAAGGCAATATAAAAAATCCTTCTAAGATGGTTTGTGTAATAGAAGATATTCTACCTATGGATATGGGTTCAGCAGCATATACTGAATACTCATTTGATGATAGAGTAGTTACTTTTTTGCAAGAAGAAGAGGAGAGATTTGATTGGCATATAGGTCACATACATTCTCACAATAATATGAAAACATTTTTTTCAGGAACTGATATGTCAGAATTAAATGACAATTCTGAAAATCACAATTTCTATTTATCTCTTATTGTGAATAATGCAATGGATCTTACAGCTAAGGTAGCTCAAAGAATCAAGTTAAAAGATATTTCATTTCTTGCTAATGATAGAGATGGCAATACATATTCTAAGAAACTAGCTAATGATAAAGAAGTTCTTATGATATATGATTGTAACATTAAAATCCCTAAAAGTGAATTGTTAGAAAACTCTTTCATAAGATCTGTTGATAAAATAATCAAAGATAATGAAGAGGCTAACAAGAAAATGAAATCTAATAATAATTTAGCATGGGATTTTAATGAAAATGTAGATTTAGAATTTGATTTTACAGATGATATAGAGATTGAGAATGCACTTGTGTATTGCTTAAGAAAAGGAGTAACTTTTAGAGATGATACATTAGAAGATTGTCTTGATGACATTTTTGAATTTAAAAACTGGGATGATTATGATGATATTGAATATTATTTGAAAAGATATTGTTTGAAAACAAGCAATCTTTATAATTCAACTGATTATGATAAATTGTTAAATCAAATGATTTATAAATTAAATGAATTTGTAATTGTATATCCAGAAATTAAAAACATTTTAAAACATTTTAAACATGAGTCAGAGATTTGATAGATTTAAAGATGCAGAATGGTTTGGTGATAGAACTGTTCTTATAGGTGGGTGTGGTGGAATAGGCTCTTGGTTGAGTCTATTTCTATCTAGGGCAGGATTTACTCAAGTTATATATGATGATGACAAAGTAGAAGAACATAATATTGGTGGACAACTGTATGGTATCAAAAATGTTGGTAAAACAAAAGTAGATTCTATGGTTGAAATTATTCATCAGTTTACTGGAGATAATAAAGTGCATGTGTTTTGTGAGAGAATGGATAAAACATCTCCTACTAATAATTATGTATTTTCTGCTTTTGATAATATGAAAGCTAGAAAAGAGTTATTTCACAACTGGCTTGAGTCACATGGTAAGAGTAATGATGCTATATTTATAGATGGTAGATTAGCAGCAGAAAGTTTGCAAGTATATACTGTAAAAGGAAATGATTCTGATTCTATTAAAAATTATGGAGAATCTCTTTTTGATGATTCTGAAGTAGAAGAAGAACCATGTACTTTGAAGCAAACTACTCATATGGCTGCAATGATAGCATCTATAATGACAGGTTTTTTTACAAATTATATTGTTAATGTGAATGAAAAGGAAGAAGTTAGACAAGTACCTAACTTTCATTCTTATTATTTACCAAACCATTATTACAATGCAATCAATAGCACAAATTTTAAGTAATTTTGTAGAACCAAGATACTATGGAGATATATATAGCATTTCAAGAGTAAATATTTATGGATGTTCTTTTACTTCCAAGTTTATTCCTGTATTTGCAATGTTTAAAAGTTCAGGTAGTTTATTCTTGGAAGGTAAAGAAATTATTTATCATCATTTATATGCAGATAACAGAGAACCTCTTAAAAAGTCTTACAATATTATGTATAGTACTTTTTGTTATGGTATGAAAGCTAAATCATATAGAAATAAAGATGGTATAATTTTAATTAGAAAAGGTCTTGTTACAGATGAAAATTTTAATATTAAGATGGTTTTATGTTTTAAAGATTTTAAAAACATAGACAAGAATAATGTAACTATTAAAGACTTTATCTTAATTGTTAACAAACAGTATTTTAATTCTTTATTGTTTAAAAATTTTAATAAAAAAAACTGTTTTGAAGATATAGATATGTTGTTAACAGATAATGTAGAGGAGTATTGTTTTAAATCTCCTAAAATTATTCCTAAATTTAAAGATATTGCTATAATGCAAGAATATTTAAATGATGTAAATAAATTATTATTATGACAGAAAAGAAAAAGAAGAAGAATTTAGGAAAGATTAACAGAAGAAAAGGGCATAATGCTGAAAGGCATTATGCTAATTGGTTTAAACAGTTAGGTTATAAATTATGCCAAACTTCTAGATATGGAAGTAGGTTATATGATGATTGTGGAATAGATTTAATAAATATTCCATTTCTAGTACAAGTGAAAGCAGGTAAGCAAAAAAATTTAAATATTATATCTGAATTAAAGAATATAAAAGAAAAAGTTGCAGAAAACTTTCCAAAAGAATCTAGAGAACAAGAATTACCTAAAATGTTAATCCACAGAAAGGATGTAGGCAGAGGTAGGAAGAGAACTTCTTATGATGACATTATTACAATGACTGCTGAAGATTTTAAAATATTAATTAAATTAATTTCCAATGATAGTTAGAACTTCAAGAAAAATAGAAATGGATTACAGGCTTGATGAGGCTGTATCTCAGTCTAAGTTAAAATATCTTTTAAGAGGTGTTTCAATATATAATACTGTTGAAGAAGATGATTCTGATGAATACTATTCTGAGAAAGCACATTTTATTATAGGATCTGCAGTAGATACTTTGATAACTATGGGTGAAGATACATTCAAAAAAGAATATTATATTTCTCAACTTGAAAAAAAGCCAGGTAAAACAATAATGTCAATTATTGTAGAAACATTTGATTTTCAGATGGCAGCTTCTCATGGTAATTTAGATTATGAATCTTTTACTTCTGACAGAGTAAAAAGATCTATCATGATGGCTGTAAATAATCATCAATGGCAAAAAAGATGGAATGATGATACTAGGTATAATAAAATTATATCTTTAGGGCAAGAATATTGGGATTCTCTAATAGATGCACAGGGTAAAAAAGTTTTAAGCAATGAACAGTATATAACTGTTATTCATGTGTACCAGTCATTAATGGCTAGTCCATTTACTGCTCACTATTTTGAAGATGCAGAACATTTAGAGTTGTATTTCCAGTTACCAGTATATTTTCAATATAATGGTGTAAGCTGTAAAGGTTTATTAGATCTTGTTATTGTAGATCATGCTAAGGGGAAGATATATCCTATAGATATTAAAACTATGGGAGATTATACTATTAGATTCCCTTATTCTTTTTATAAAAGAAGGTATGATTTTCAAGCAGCATTTTATACACAAGGATTGATGAATTCTAATTTCAACAAATGGTGTTATGACATTGAAAACTTTAAGTTTATAGTAGAATCTACTATAAATCCAGGCACTCCTTTAGTGTTTACTTGTACTCATGAATTACTTCTGAAGAAAGGTAAATTTGGAATTCCTGATAAAAGAGTTGGAGATGTTGTAATAAGAGGTTGTAGAGGATTTCATCAAGCTATTGAAATATACAAGTGGCATTTGAAAAATGGTTTTGAATTAGATAGAATAGTTTCTATTAATGAAGGTAACTTATTATTGGGCATAGAAGGAATAATAGATGAAAATACAAGTAAATAATATTTATATGAATAAAACATGGAAATATTTATTTCCCATGTTAAAAGATTACAATGATGATGTGTTAATGGCTTTATTAAATTCATTGCACATCTCAGCAACAGGTATTGGAGATTTTCTCATAGAGAAAAATTTAGAACAGCATATTTTTATACTTATAAATCAAAGAAGTAATCCAAGACTATTTAGTAATTTAATTAATTACATAATAGATAAAGATTTTTTTGAAGATGACTATGTATTTGATAATATAGCAACAGGTTGTTTACATATGGTAATTTTAAAGTTACCTAAAAATGTTGTGCCTACTTTTTTTGATGGAAGATATTCTCATTTATATACTTATACAGAAAGAAAGAAGTTTTTTAGGAGAGAAGATAAAGCTTATAGTGTTATTAACAAACATTATAACTATAAACTTGAATTTATAAATCAACTGAAAGAAGAATTTGGAACTGTATTAGAAATAGATGAGATAGGAAATAGAGAATTAGATTTGCCTCCAAAGAAAGAAGAAGAAATATTTAATTATAAGAAAGAGCCTGAGTAGGCTCTTTCTTAACAATAATACAAATAAACAATTATGAAAGCTATTAATAAAAGTACATGTTTAAAACAAGAAATAAAAATTTCTGTAGATAAATTTGATAATGAAAATAATATTATCAATTCTTCAGAAGATATTTGTGATTATTTTAGAAATATCATTCCTGTAGATATTAATACACAGGAATGTTTTATTATTATTTATTTAGATAAGAAAAGTGATGTTATAGGTTATAATGTAAATTCAATAGGTGGAATTGATCAATCAATTGTTGATGTAAGATTAATTTTTGCTGTTGCATTAAAATGTTTAGCAAGTGCTATAATATGTATTCACAATCATCCATCAGGTAATTTAAAACCTAGTAAAAGTGATGTTCAAGTAGAAAAACAAATTAAGAAAATTGCTGATTATCATAGCATTTCTTGTCTTGATTTTTTAATTGTAACAGAAAATGGGGATTACTCTTTTGAAGCAAATAAATAATTATGAATAAAAAAGAATGGAAAAGAATTTATAACACTATGGTTGAATGTAAACTGAAAGGTGCTTTTATTTCTCCTAAAGGATTAATATATAAGACTCATCAAAAAGATTCAGTTTATTATTCAATCAAACAAATAAAAAACAAATTATGAATAACCTATTTGGAAAGTATCATTGTTTAAAAAATAAAATAAATAAAAATACTGGGTATGAAAATTGTTTATACAAACCAACAGTAGAAGAAAGATATTATATATATGGAATAATGAAAAAAAATGGCCATCACAATAATATTTGGACTTTGCTAAAAGATGGTGATAAATTAACAGTTACACCAGGTTATAATGTATCTGCTACAAGAGTAGGACATTTTGTAACTTTAGAAAATAGAAAAAAGATATTAGATGAAAATAATGAATTTGAACTAACAGTTGATGAAAATATGATTTCTTTAATTTCAGATGAAACACTTAATAAATAAGATATGGGAAAAATGAAAAAAATATTTATGGAAAAAAGAGAAAAAGAATTAGAAGAAGATTTTCTTAAAGATCAATATAAATCTAATATATTATTTACTAGTACTGAGCATGATATATTAATAAATTTGATTGATAAAAAAATAAAAGAACTTTATGCATACCCTATGCTTTTATCTGAATTAGAGAATCTTAAAATAAAAATAAATTTAAATACAAAATAACTTTTTATTATTATTTTATTTACCTATATTAGTAAAAGGTAAATAAAAGTTTTAAATTTTGTATAATAAGTTTTGATTTAAAAGGGTAGATTTTATCTACCCTTTTTTTTTATACTATTTCTAATATAACTGATAATGAAAGTATAATTAATTACTAATTAACTTTAAAGGTGCTAATAGCACCTTTTTTTTAAATTAAAAATAATGTCAGGTAAAAAAAAGAAAATATATATATTTACTAAAATAGTAAAGAGATCAAATTCAGAATACACAATATCTTTACAGAAAAAATTTAAAGATGTTACTGAAGCAATTTCTTATGCTAAAGATAATAATTATACTATCATTGATAATGTAGGTAAGGTTATTAATAAAAATTGAGAATATGGAAAACAATGAAAACAATATAAAAATTGCAGAATCATGGGATGAACTAATTCCTGTATTAAAGAAGTGTTTAAAAGGTAAAAAAGAAAATATTTTTGCTGATGCTTTAAATACAATGAATAAAAAAATAGTTCATAAAGCAATAATAGATTTTATGAAAACTGAAAAACTGAAAATATGAGTAAAGAAGAAATAATAACTAAGATATGGGTAAATAATAACTGGAAAAATGTAGACCCAAATAAACCTCCTATTAGTTCTAGAGAACTAGATTCTTTTCTATTTTATAACAATGCTCCAAAATGTTTTATGAAAACTAATGGTTATTGGTTTAAAATTAAAAAAGATGCTACTTTAATAAAAGTAGGTAGAGTTTTATATACATTATCATTACAAGATTGGTTAAAAATTTCATTAAAAAATGAGTAAAGAAGAAATAATAAAAGGTTTAATGATAAAATTAGCTGATGAAAATATTAATGTCACAGCTTTAGCTAAAAGAGTTGGTTATAAAAATTATAAAAAATTTGAAAAAGCTTTAGAAAAAGCATTTGAAATTATTGAAAACTGAAAAACTGTAAATATGAAAACTGAATTTAATCCAGGTGATACTATCACTTGGGAAATCAAAAAGAAAAGTAAATTAACAAACCTAATCCTATTAGCATTAATAGGATTATTTATTTATTGGTTTAGTATAGGATTTAAAGATAAAAATTATCCAATACTTGATCCATGTGAAACTGTCTATGAAGAAATACCTCAACTAATTTTTGTTGATAAATCTGATACTGTTGTCACTAAAAAATATGACAATATAGGATTACCAACTTTTAGAAAATGGCTTACAAGTAATGAATGGAAAGGTAAGCATTTAAAAGATTCTTGTTCCAAAATGAAAAAATCATTTTCAAATTGGAAAGAAAATCATAAAAGAAGGTTTTTAAAAGAATGGAAAATTTGTGCTATTGAAGAAAGTAAAGTTTCAGGAATTCCTGCTGGCATTATAGTGGCACAAGCAATGCTTGAGTCTAATTGGGGAATCTCTAGATTAGCTATAGAAGCTAATAATTTCTTTGGACACAAATACAAAAACAAAAGAAGCAATAAATATATAATTGCTGCTGATGATTCTCCTACAGATAAATTCACAGTCTATAAAAGTAGGTGGTGGTGTGTCAGAAAACATTCTAATATATTAAATGGCAGGTATGCTAAAAGGCTCAAAGGAAAAACACTTGAACATTGGTTAGAGGCCCTTTGTGGGGGAGTTACTGTACAAGAAAGTAAAGATTTTGTCAAAAGTGGTGGTAAAGTTTATGCTACTAGTTGTATGACTAAACCTTGCTATGCAGAAAAACTTTTAAAAATAATTCTTGATTATAAATTATATAATCAAGAAATTATTTAAATTTAAGCTGTAAAAATAAAACACTTTATATATTTGAAAAAAATCTAATTATGAAACAGACAAAAACTTACCATGAAATCACTCAAAAATTGAGAGATTTTTTTTTATCTAAAGGATTCATTGAAGTGCCTTCTCAAAGTAGAAAATCTATATTAGCTGCTTGTGAGAACCCACATTCTGTAGCAACATTTAAGTATGATAACTTAGTATGGCCTTTGCCACAAACTGGTCAAATGTGGTTGGAATATGAATTGTTAAAAAATCCTGATTGGAAAGGATGTTTCTGTGTATCAACTTCTTATAGAGATGAAAAAGAACCAATTCCTGGTAGACATGAAAAGATTTTTCCAATGTTTGAGTTTGAATCAAAAGGTGATTTTGAAGCTTTAAAGAAGTTAAACATTGAAATGGCAGAGTATTTAGGATTTGATACACCAGTACAAATTGATTATGATGAAACTTGTGAGAAATATGGTGGTGTTGAAATTCTTGAAGATGAGCATGAATCAAAAATGTGGAAAGAATTAGGACATTCTATATCACTAGAAACTTTCCCTATTAGAACTTCACCATTTTGGAATATGAAATATATTGGAGATGGTAAGTTTAACAAATGTGACATTATTCTATTTGGACAAGAAACATTTGGAACAGCAGAAAGAAGTTGTGATGCAAAGGAAATGAGAGACTTCTTTTATTCTATCATGGAAGGAACTTACTGTGAAAAATTATTTGAACTGTTTGGTAAAGAAAGAGTAGAAGCTGAATTAGAAGAATTTTTAGCTAATGATTTCTTTCCAAGATTTGGAGGGGGCATTGGTTTAACAAGATTAGGGAGAGCATGGGAAATGCTTTCAGAAATTAAACATGAACTAGTATAAAAACTTAAATTATGAAAATAAAAAGATTGTTATTGTTTTTATTAATATTAGCAATCTTTTTGTTATTTTCACATAAGATGTTTTTATATTTTATAATTATATACTTAATTATATGGGTTATTATAAATGCCTATAAAACAAACTATAAATAATGATAATTACAATTAAAAAAGTAATAGACAATATAGAAATACCTAGATATGCAACAGAAGGTTCAGCAGGGTTTGATCTAAAAGCAATGAGAGTTATTGCTTTATATTCAGGAACTAAAAAAATAGATCTTGCTGAGAAAATGAATAAAACAATAAGTGAAGGCAAAATTACACTTAGACCTAATGAAAGAGCATTATTTGGAACTGGTTTAGCATTTGAAATACCAGAAGGTTTTCAGATGGAAATCAGAGATAAAAGTGGAATATCACTTAAAAAAGGCTTAAAAGTCTTTAATGCTCCAGGCACTATTGATAGTGATTATAGAGGAGAAGTTGGAATTATTTTATATAATTCTACTCCTTATCTTGCTACAGTCAACTTGGGAGAATATATTGCACAAGCTGTAATAACTCCTTATTTTAAAGTTGATTTTGTAGAAGCTGTTAAAACTACTGCTACTGAAAGAGGTAGTGGTGGCTATGGCAGTACAGGACTAAAATAATTTCCGTTTTCATATTGTTTTGATTAGGGTAAGTAAGTCTTAACAGGCTTACTTACTTTTTTCCATTACCTACTAGGATATTTTTTCAAAAGATATGCACTTATTTGATTTTTTATCTTTTTTCTTTCTTGAGCAGTACTTCTTCTATTTTTTCTTTCTTCAAATTTTGTAATTAGTTTATCAACCAGTTCTCCTTTTTCAGTAGCTCTTTTTTGTTTATTTTCTCTTTTTCTTGTTTGTTCTTCAGTTTCATCATAATATTTTAATTTTTTTGAAAAACTTTTTGGATTAAATATTCTTTCTGTTTGACTTCTTAATCCTAAACCAAAGGGTTCTCCTTTAACAACATCTTTAAGTATTCCTGGAAGAAAAGTTTTACTTATAGCTACTCCAAGTTTACTTTCCCCGCGATATATACCTGTAGTATATATATCATTTCCCATAGACCACTCTGTATATGCATCTCCTATTTTTCCAATATCCTTAATAGTTTTCCAAGCTGCAGGAACTGCAGCTTCACCTAAAGCTGTAATATTTGCATTATATTGAGTTATAGTTTGAAGAGAAGCATCTATTTTATTCATTAAAAGATTATAAGCTTGTCTATCTGGATCATCTTCATCATCATCTTCACCCCAAAATGTAGCATGAACCATTATCATCATTGCTATTTTTTGTAATGCTAATGCTAATTCTGTCATATTAGCACTCATATTTTTAGCATCTCTTTCAGTAAAAGTTTCACTTATTCTTGATTCATAATTTCTAGAACCAAATTTTGAAACAAGATTTGAATCAACTTTTGCTATTGAAAGTATTCTTTGAATAGGCATTCCAATAGATTTTTGTAATAATATCATACTAGAATATGCTAAATCTTGAATGTAACCAAATGGACCACTAAATGCTACTGGTTTTTTTTGTCCATGTTTTTGCATCCACTTATTACTTATAGTATTAGTCCATAAAATTGATCCCCCAAGTCCAGCCATTGCTGCTGCACCTACACCTCCTGTCATAAATCCTAAACTACCAAAAAATAAAGCTGATGATGGTGCTGTAAAACTATGATATCTACCTTTATATCCTTTTATACCTCCTAATAAATTATCTTGAGGTACTGCAAATCTTGAATATAAAGCATTTGGTAACCAAGTTTTAAACATACTAAATGCTCTACCTATAACATTATCTTTTATAAGCATTCCCCTATTAGTATTATAGTTACCATGTGCTTGGTTAATAGCAGATTCTACTCTAGTTTTAAAAGTTCTAAACTCTATGGTATTCATATTTTCCCATGAGTTAATATTATCAGCTGTATTATAAGGAGGTCTTAAATTACCTTTTTCATCCATAGCATCCCATACTGATGTTTCATTTTCTCCATTTACATCTGTTATTTTTTGTTCTAATAACATTGAAACAAATACTGGAGATTGAATAACATACTCAGTTCTCCTATTTAATTCCATTGGATGTAAATTATCTAATATAGTTGAAAATTCAGATACATCAGATGATTTTTGAAGCTCATTAGCTGAATCTTGTAAGATATCAACTTTCTTCATTAATTTTTTTAATTTATTACCATCTTTCCAAAATTGTGGACTTTGAGTGGCAAATGTTCTAGTTACAATACCTTTTGCTCTCCAATAATTTGCTTCAGAAAAATAATCACCTTGTGCAGCAAGAATTAAATTAGAAGCTTCTCCTTCAGTATAATTAGTTATAGAAGATGAAACATTCCAACCTAAATTTTTAGTCCTTATTGCTGAAAGAAGTCCATCTATTGTACTAGTTATTGTCCATTGTCTACCTAATGAATTTATTTTATCTTTATATTCTTTTATTTTTTTAGGATCTTTTTCATCTGAAACTAATTTTGTAAGAGTTTCTTTTAATCTTTTTTCTTCTTGATTTAGTATTCTGTTAAATGTAGTTTTATCTCCATTTATTACTGCTTGTGTTTTTTGTAACCAATTTTTAGCAGATTTTTTATCATCACCAGTAAATTCATCAGTAAGATCAATACTTGCTTCTCTATCAAAATTTAATAATACTACCCTATTATACCAATTTTGATATCTTGCTTTTGCATTTTTTCTTTCATCATCACTATTACTTTGTCTACCAGCAACTTTAGTTAATGAAGCATCTTTAATAGAATCATAATGAGATTTTAATAAATCTATAATAGGCTTACTATTAACTCTTGATCTATATTTAGCTCCTAATTCAGAATACATTTTTAATACTCTAGGTAAATCAAAAGATTTATTTTCAGCAATTTTGTGTTGAGCTGCTGATTTAAAAAATACTTTAGGTGAAAATGATTCTGGTAATTTTGATTTAACTTTACTAAGTTCACCATTAGTTAAATTTAAATTATGTGCTAAAACTTCTAATGCAGTATCTTTTACTGAACTAAGTGCTATTTTTCCTGATGGCAATTTATCACCATTTCTTTCATATTCTTTTTTAAATAGCTCATATTCTGCATTTGCTATATTATTTATAGTAGTTAAATTTTGAGATAAAAATGAAGAGTTTACTTCATAATTAGTTTTACCTGTTATATAATTTATTTTAGCATGATTTATTTGATTTTCTATACCTACTGTAAAAATTTCTCCTAAATTTCGCCACATTGTTGTAGCACCTTTTAAAAATTTATCAAGAGGTCCAACAGATTCTGCTGTTATTTCATTAAATGCTTTTTTAAATGCAGGTATAGAATTTACATTTAATTTATCTTGTATTTCAACAGGAAAACCTTCTTTAACTTCTTTAAGAATACTCATCATTTCTGTATAAAAATTATACAAATTTGTATTTCCATCAATTTTGTTAAAATTAGCATCATAATAATCAGTTTTATTATCTGTATCTGATACTACATATTTTTTATTTTTTGTAGAAAGTTTTGCAGTATTTTTTCTAGGAATACTAATATTATATTCCATTCTAGGTAACATATCTATACCAAAAGTATTACCTACAGAATTTGAATATTCAATTGCAATGAATGGTGAATTTTGTATGAGATATTTATCATACTCTTTTTTATTATCTTTTAATTCTTTTTTTATTACTTCAGCATTTAATAAGAATTTTTTTACTAATCTTTTTTGTTTAGCTATTTCTTCTTTATAACCATTTTCACCAAGATTATCTTTTAATTCTTTTATATGTGCATCAATTTGTTCTTGAGTTGCACCACTTTCAAATAAAGGATTATTTTTAAATTCTTCAATTATTTCAGGAATTAAACTAGGATTAATTTGAATAGTATTTTTTAAATACCATTTTTTTCTTTCTTCTAAAGCTTTATTTAAAGCTTTTTGTCTTTGAGCTGGGTTAACTATATTTCTAGCTTCAGTAATTTTATAATCAAAATCATCTTCCATGACATTTCTATCATTAAAGAATTTAGTAGCATATCTATATATAAGATCACCAGTATTATTTCCAAATTCATCTATTTGTTTAAATATGTCCCAGCTTTTAATTTTTTTATTAAAAAATATTCCTCCTGAAGAAGCATCACCTAAACCTTCTTTAGCTTTTTCAGAAAGTTTTTCAATTCTTTCAACTTGTTTTCTTGATATTGCTAATTCTTTATTTTCATCATCTTGTAATATAGCTAAAGATACATCAGGTAATACTGCATCTTCAGAAAAAATACCCATAGTAATATCCATTACAAATTTATCAACCCAATTAATATCTATTAAACTTTTAGTTATATCTTCATAACTAAATTCCTGATCTTTTATATTTTTAAATTGGCTATTTTCATTTACTATTTTTGTTACTCTTTCTTGTTCAAGTGCAGCTATTTTATTTTGATATACATTAGCTTTGAGATATAATTCATTATATAAATCTTTTTCAACTTTATCAATTTCATTATATAATTCAGAAGTAGAAAAATTTTCACCATATATAGAATGAGTTTTACCTTTTTCCATATTCATTCCATGATAGAAATCTACAATTTGATTAATTTCAATTAACTCAGAAGCAGTTCTTGTTCCTGGTTTATTCATTAAATAATCAAGCCTTTGAAAATCAGCTTCTGCAACAGACTTTAATGATTTTAAAGTTTTATTTTCTGTAAGCTCTTGAAGTTCATTTTCTATATCAGATAATGTTTTATTTAATCTTAATTCTACTTTTACAGCAGTTTGTAATAAATCTTTAAATCTTTGTTTTTGTTCAGGAGAACTTGCTTTAGCAGACTCTATTTGTTTTTTAGAATTTTTAATTTTAGCTATTCTATTTCTAACTATATTTTTTTGTCTAATTTTATATTGTATTAAATTAGAATGACCATCTCTTGTAGCAAGAGTTACATTTTCATAAAATTCATCTGGATTGTTAACATTAAAATTTATTTTTTCAAATTCAGGATTAACACTTAATAAAGGTTTTATATCACCTAAACTTTCTACAGTATAAACACCATCTTCTACTATACTACTATTTACATATACAGGTTCATTGTTTGGAAATTTTGTAAATTTAAGTTTAGAATTATCTGTATTATTCTTATCTAAATATAAAAGAAGAGGTTCACCATTTACATCTACAGCTTTAGAATCACCAAACCAATCTATAAAATCATCAGTATAAGTTGTCATCCATGCATTTAAAGCTGCATTTTTATTACCTAATAGTTTATTTAAATCTGAAAATAATTCAGATTCTTTACCATTAGCAGCACTAACTTTTTCTATTTCGTTAGTCTTTTTATTTGTTACAAAACATGCTTTAGCCATTACCTACAGTTATTTTCTGATTTATCAATAAGATTTTCTATTTGTTTTTTATTACCTGCTTCCATTACAGCTGCTTCTATTCTATTTTGTGCATCATAATATCCCCATTCTCCTTCCAATCTCCCTTTAATAATATCACCAGCTAGTGTTTTATTATCTGTATCATTGCTTTCATATAATTGAACTAAGTTATTTATTTCTTCTTCTGAAAATTGATTATTTATATCTAATTTTTTAATAATTTTTTCAAAATCAAAAGGAATTATATCTTGACTAACTATAACACCATATCCTGTTGTTGAAGCATTAGAAAAAGCTTCACGATATTCTTTTTCAGATATTTCTTCAACTTTACCATAATCTTCAAGACCATATTGATTATTTTCATAATATTTATTATCTGAAGTTTTAAAATAATTTTGATATCGATTATCACTACCAAATTTTTCTACAACACTTTTTAAAGGAATCTTAACTCTTATTGTAAGATTTTGCATTTCTGGTGGAAATAATTCAAAAATTGTAGCCATATTATTACCAAGACTAAATAATTCTAATTGATTTATAGGATTATTAATAATTGTTTTAATTTCATCAGAAATTTTATTTTGTTTAATTATATCACTTTCAATTCCATAATATGTTTCACGATCTCCATATCCCTCCATTTTCCATTCTAAATCCATAAATTTATCTGTCAAATTATTTAATGATTCAATAACTGATGAATCATCAATTGATGGAGAAAATAAAGTTAATTGTTCTCCACCATTTTTCTTATCTTTTTTTAATTCAGTTAATTCATTTTCTAAAATTTTAATTTCAGATTTTAATGCTACCATTTCTGAATTTTTAACATCTCCTCTAAGTTGTTTATATTTCTTTTTACCTGTTAATAATATTTCAATTATTTCATCTCTAATTTCCATTTCTGATAAAACAACACCTGCTTTTTCTGCAGGAATCATCATATCTTCTGCAGCTCTTTCAACACTAACTCCCTTTTTACCTATAAAAGAAGGGTTAATATCTTTTTTAGAACCTATTTTTCCACCTGTTTCTTTTTGTGCTGAATCAGGAGTTATTTTAGGTAAATTATCTAAAATAAATAAATAAGGATTAGTATCAAGCATTTCTGATTCCATTTGCAATTGATTTAATTCCCTTTCTTTTATTGCTATTTCTTGCTCTTTATTTTCTATTTGTTCATCAATTTGCAATTTAGATTGTATGATAGGTTTTCCTGCATAAAGATTTCTTAAATCTTGACCAGGCTCTCTTAATTCTTCAACAACTTTATTTCTAGATATAACTAATGCTTTATTATTATCTATCATAAATACATCATTACCTGCATAGGTTGTAATGTTATTTTTTTGTAGATCATTATCAGAAAAGAATCTTTTATTATATTCTGATTTATCATATTGATATAAATAATTAGCTACACCTTTTGCTATTTGTAATTCATCAGTTATTTCTTCTTGAGAAGAATTAAATAATTTTGGATTAGTATTAACATCTTTTATTGTATATGGTAATTTACCAATTGTAATATTAAATTCATCTTTTTTAGTATCTAATAAATTATTAACATCATTAATAACTTTATCAGCATCATTAATATCAGGTTGTATAGAAGTAATTTTTTTCTTAGTTTGTATTTCTGCTATTTGGAATAAAGAATCAAATGCAGCAGATAAAACATCTACATTTTCTGCATCTAAATTAAGACTTGTTTTTACATTATTTACTAAATCAATTAATACTTTTTTAATTCTTTGTAGAACAGATTCACCAGAATTTTTATATCCCATTTTATCTAACTCTGCTCTAAAATTATCATTTGATAATAAAGATAAAAACTCTTTAAGATTAGTAAGACCATAAGCAGTATATTCATTATTACTAAGTCCTTCAAAATTATCTCTTTTAACTATAGTAGATGCAATTACTCCTGGATTGTCTTTTTCAAATTTACCTCTTGCATAATTGAATACAGTTACTAAATCTCTAACTGGTTTAGGAATATCAGGAACACTTTTTAAATTAGCTCTACCATCTTGTTCTATTTCTACATATTTCTCTAAGGTAGTTTCAGTTACAGCATGTATTAATTCATGAATTAATTTTTCAGCAACTGTACTTTCATCATTTGTATTTAAAAATTTTGAATCAATATAAATAGTATTATTAAGATAAGCTCCAGCTGCTTTATATTTAGTTAAATCTCTAACTACTAATTTAATATCATCAGGTAATATTTGATTTAATGTTTCAGCAAGATAAGATAAATTACCTAAATCAGCATTAACTATAGAGTCTATACTTTTTTGTAAATTTCCATCTTTAATATGATTTTTAGTATTAACAGCAGAAGATTCTTCTATAGAATCTGAAGAACTCTCCATACCAGCATATTTATCTTCTATTCCCTTTTCTATTAAATCATTTTTTTCTTCTTTTGATTTAAGAATTGTAACTATAGAATCATTACTAGTATTTATATCATATTCATTAGTACCAAAAGTACTTAATTTATCAGCTCTTTTCCACTTATTAGGACCTATTCTATAAAATGGATATCTTTCTCCTTCAACTTTAAACTTATACATTCCAGCATAATATTCAAGTTCTGCTTTATTTTTAGAATTTGCTAATGGGAAACTTATTGTTTGATCTTTAGAATTATATTTTGGTTTTCTAGGAGGAGATTGTAACTCATTAGTATTATGTTGAAAATATTGAATTTGCCATCTAGATGGATATTCATTTTTATTTTCATCAGATGCAATAGGTTGCACCATACTATTTAAATCACTATTTTCATTATAAGCAACACTATCATATCCAGTTGCTAATAAATATGATACAGGGATAAATTTAGAAAATTGTATAGCTTCTTGTACACCACCTTCTAATAAAGAATAATTTACAAGATCTTGTGCTAACATTCTTGTAGTATATGGTTTTCCATTAAATGGAGGTAATGGTAAATTTCTTTGAATTAAAGTAGGAATAGAATTATATAATCTTGTTTTATCTAAATCTTGACTTGTTGCATTATTATATTTAATTAATGATAATCCATTATCATTATCTATTTCATACTCAAATGATTTAATCAATGGATTTTTTAATACCATTGCTTTTACAATCATATCATCAGAACCATTTAAAGAATTTAAATATTTAGCTAATGATTCACCATCTTTTTCAGTAAATGATCTTTGTCTTTCATCAAATACATTGTCTGTACTAAATAATGATAAATTACTACTGTTAATTAATTTAGTAAATTCTTTTTTAGTTTTTTGATTAGCTTCAATTACTTGTAATTCATTAGTAGAATCTATATTCCTTAAACTTGCTATTTGACTAAGAGCATTACTTAAATTTCCTTGATCATATGGAAAATGTTGTTGCCATAATTCATGAGCAGAATACACAGAATTAGCTATCATTTTACCTGCTATAGTAGTTGGAGTAAATGTTAATACTGTTCCTTCTCTTTCTAAAATTACAACATCACCTTCTTCAGCTTGAGATTTCTCTGAAACTTTTCCAAATAATTTTAAAAATGGAGAATAAACTTCTTTTGATTTTCTTACATCTGCTCCAGCAATTTTAGATAAACTTGGATCTTCTAAAAATAAAGATTCAAATTTTTGTTTTTTAGCTATAACATCAAAGAAAGATTTACCTAAACCTTGTGAATCTATATTTAATAAAGATTGTACTTTTCTTAATTGTTTTCCTTGAGTATTATAGTCTAAAAATCTTTCTAAAATTAAATATTGTGTTTTAGGATCATTGCCTTTATTTTGAATTTGTTGCTGTAAAACACTTCCATTTATTTCTTTAAATTCATTATCAATAGCTCTTTTAATAAGTGCAGCATCTTCTGGCATTAAAGCATTTTTTAAATCAAATTGTGATAATATTAATAATGTATCTGAATCATCTCCAATATATTTATCATAAACTATCTTTAAAGCTTCTGCTTGTTTATCTTCAACATAAGGAGCTATAATTGAATTTAAGTTTATTAAAGTGTTTACATAATCTCTAATAATAGGTTGATTTAAAAATAATCCAACTATAGAATTACCATTTTCATCTTTATCAAATCCCATTAAAGTCATTACTTTATCTACATCAAATGTTTCTTTATTTAAAAACAATTTTTCTAATGCCTGTTCTTTAGCATTATCTGTAGCTAAGTTTTGTCTTGCTGTTAATACATCAGAAATATCTCTTTGATTTGGTCCTGCTGTTTTTAAATCACCATAAAATTTATTAGATGTAATACTTCCAAAAGAATTTTGTGAAGTTGCAATAGAATTTTGATTTAATAAAGAATGGAATACCACATCTATTGAATATGCACCAATACCTACTTTACCAGATGCACCAAGTTTTACTAAATTTTTCTGATAACTATCAGATAACATAGTAAATGATTCTCCAGTATTAATATCATCAGCATTTGCAAAAGTAACTAAATCATCTATTTTTTGAGCTTGTCCTTTTTCCCATTCCATAGATAATGCTTTACTTATCTTGGATTGCATTTTAGGATTAGATAATACAGAAGAATGTATTTTAACAATATTATTTTTATATATTTTTTTAAGTCTATCCTTTAACTCTTTTATCCTTTCAGGACTTTTTGGAGTTTTTGAATCTAACTCACTTTGTATTTTTTCTACATTATCAGAAATTACTTTTATATTACCATTTTTATCTACATAATGATATAGACTGTAATTAGTTTGTTTATCAATATCAAAATCAAGACCTACTTGAGTAAGAGTATTTCTAGGAACAACCATTAAATCACCAGCTTTAGGTGGTAAAAATCCTACAATTTCTACATCTAACATAGATTGGTGTGATGAAGTAGGAGTTCTAAAAGATATATTAGATAATAATTCTTTATCAAATTTATCTTTTTTAAGCACATATTTATCATTTTTTAATTCTACATATCCATCAAATAAATCTATTAAATTACCTTTACTATCTTTAAATCTAGAAGGAAGATAAACTTGTGTTTTATGAACTATAGAACCATCTTTATTTATTTGAATTCCTTTTAAATCTCCATCAAAATTTTCATCTAAATAAATAATTTGATTCTCAATATCTTCTGAAACTTCAGTTACTTGTTTATAACCTTCTGGAGAAGATACTACAAAAGTATTTCCTGGAAATTTTAATTTAGCTATTCTATTTGAAACTACAGAGTTAAGTAATGCTTCTAAATTATTAGAACTTGGAGATAGCCATAATGGTAATTTAAATTGATATCCTGTTATTTTTCCACTACCATCTTTTGCATAAGTGTAATCTATTTCTAAAGAATCAACAACCTGTTGTTCATAATTTCTTTCTTCAGCTTCCTCTTTTAATAATTTTTTTAATTTATTAGCAGTTTTTTCAATATCTTTAGGTATTCCAGTTTTAACATCAATACCTAATTCATCATATAAAGTTTCTTTTTCAAGATCTAAAAGGTCATTAAAATTATCAAAGAATTTTCTTTCTAATGCAGAACCATCAATAGATTCACCTTTGTATTGAAAACCTTTCATACTAGTTACACCATTACCAAATAACAGTTTAGTAGTTTGTGTACCTTGTGATACTGTATCTTTTTTGCCTTTATATGGAACTTCTTGTTGTATTCTGAAATTTTTTCTATCTAATAATAAAGAAGAATTTTCAAATTCTTTTACTAAGGTGTCAACATCATTTTGCATGATATTGCCATTATCATCAAATATAGTTGCTGAATTTGAATTTGCTCCTACTTTATTTGCAGTATTATATGATAATCTAACTTTTTTATCACCACTCTTTGCTTCAAGTTTTTCCATTGCTTGTCTTACTACATCTAATTGTGTACCTTCAGTTATCTGAGGAAGCAATGGGATAGAAGATGATTTTATATATACAGTTCTAAATAAAGGATTGTCTTGTGTTCCTTCTATAATTTGACCTGTGTATACAGGTTTCATAGGTTGATATACAAATGCAATTAATTCTTTTTCTTCAGCATTCATATCTTTTAATGCCTTACCTGATTCTACTAATTCTATTGCATTTTCTAATCTTGCACTATCAATTAATCCAGGATTTGCTTTACCTAATTTTTCTAATACATGAACATGCTCTTTCCAAGTTGTATATTCTTGGGCATCTGTACTTTCTATATTAAAGAAAGGTTTTGTATTAGGATATTTATTAATAAATGCATCTAATTTATCTGAATCATTTTTTACTCTATCATATTCATTTTGATCAAAAGTTTTGTTATCTAATAATTTAGTTAAAGATGCTAAGTTATTAGCAGGACCTTCTAAATCATTTACAAAAATTTGAATATATTGTTCTTGATCTGAGTCAGCAAGTTTATTACCAGGAGCTATCATTGCTGCTAATCTCTTATTAATATTTTCAGCAGTATTTTTAGATATATCAGCAAAATTATCAGCCTTAGATCTTTTATAATACATTGCAGGATCTCCTGCTAATAGCATAAACTGATTAGAATTTGATATCATATTATTTACAACAAATTCTATTGCTGAATATATAATTTTATTATTATCAGAAAGATTAGGATCAATAGAATTAAATTTATTTAAATAATCTACATCTAATAATTTATTATCATAAACTTTAAGTTCTCCTAAAGGACTAGATTCTACAATATTATAAGTTTCCCAATCATTTAATTTTTGTTTATATTGAATTCCAACAGTCTTAGTTAAATAATTTTTTGCTTCTTTTTCAAAATTTTCTAAAAAATTAAATTCATCAGGGTTTGTATTTTTTAAATTTTCTTTATCATTATTTAAATATTGTTGCATTAATTTTGGAAATCCTTCTATATCATTAGCTAACTCTGTTAATGTTTTTTTCTTTCCTTTATAATCAATAATTAAAGAATTTAAGTTAGGGAACATTAAAAATGATCCAGCACCTTTATTATATCCTTTTATATTTGAACCAATTTTTTCATTTAAAAAATTAGTAATTCTTTCAAATTCAGGTAATACAGTTTGTTCATATAATATATTAATCATATTTTCCCCAGGAACAACATCCCCATCTTCTTTTAAGATAAAATCATCAGCTTTTCTAAAATCTAATGTGGGCATTGATATTGTATTAATATTAGACTTATCAGAATTAGTTAATCCTAAATAAGTAGCTGTTCTTAATAAAACACCTTGATAATTTTGCCCTTTAAAAGCACCTTGTTTCATATCAGTATATAAACCAAGTTTAACCATTTCATGGTCAGCTTCACTAAGGTCTTGTAACTTTGTTCCTTGATATGCTTTTTGCTTTCTTTGCTTTATAGATTCTAATGATAAATAATCTATACTAAATGTATTTCTAAGTTTAGTATTTTCAAGCAATTCTAATAACATAGAATGTTTAGAAAATGCTTGCTGTAATAATTGTTTTCTTAAAAAAGGATCATTTTTTAATTCCTGCTCTCTTTCCTTAATATATGTTTTATTAATATGAGTTTGCAAAGTCTTTTTTGCAACTCTAAAAGAAGTTGGACTTATAGTATTTGCAAATAAAGCTTCTTCTATTGCATAATTTTTTAATATTGTTTCTTTTAAAATATTATTATCTTCTACAAGATTATTGTCTTTATTAATACTTGATAATTTATCTTTAATAATTTTTATTAAAGATAAAGGACTAGCTTGACCAAAACTTTCTTGAAAAGTTTTTCTACTATTTTCTGAATTTATATAAATACCATTATCAATAATATTTTTAATATTATCACTTGATAATACTATACCTACTTCTTCTAGAACAGATTGTAATTCTTTTATACTATTATCTAAATCTATTTTTTTCCCAAGTCTATCATATAAACTTAAAGCACTAGGAGTTTCTTTTACTTTATCATTAACTATAGAATATACTTTATTATCTTTAATAAAGGTAGAACCTTCTGTTAGTTGAATACCTGCTTTTTGTAATGATGCTAAATTTTGATTTTTTATATCTTTATCAAAATCATCTATTTTAGCTTGTGTTCGTTTTCTAACAATTTTACCCCCAGGTTTTTCATAAATATTATTTAATCTTTTAATAACTCTATCAACTTCATTTATATTATATGTATAAACACCATTGTCATCTCTTTCAATTAAAGAAGAGTCTTTAAGATTATTTTCAAATCTTTTTAAAATAATATTTGCAACTTCACTAGAATTAGAATTCATCACTTTAACATGAGGTTTTCCTTTTGAGTCTATTGAAAACATTACAAATTTCATATTCAATTTGCTCTTATCAAAAAATGATAAAAATTGATTTTGAACTTTTTCAGGTTCAGCATTAAATTTATCTATAACCTCTTGTAAAAATGGGAATGCTTTTACATATTGATTAAGTGTAGCTAATTGTACTTTTTTAGAGCCACCAGCATTTGATAATATTTGTTGTAATATTTCTACAGTTGTATCTACAGGAATAACAGATGGTAATCCTAAAAAGTCAGTCATTGTATTAAAATCTTTATCAACTTCTTTAATACCAGTAAGTAATTCTCTTACTTCTGCTGAAATAGAATTTTTACCACCCTCTTCTAAAGCATTTTGAGAATAATTTTTTTCTTTTTGATTTTCTTCAGATTGATTCTCTTCAAATTTATCAGGAGTTGAGACTTCTTTTAAATTTGTTTTTTTAAGAGCTTCCTCAATTATACCTTCTTTATTATTTGATATATTATTAAGATAGTCTATTAGATGTTCATATTTTCTAATATATTCATCTTTTTGTTTTTCATCCCCAATTAATTCTTTTATTTGCTCAATTCTTTCTAAGTAGTGTTGTTTTTTTACATCTACATAATTAGATAATTGATTGTCTATTTCTTCTTTAAGTTCTGATGCAATTAAAGGTTTATCTCTATTATCTCTTTTATATTTTGTAATTGCATTATAAGAATAATCTACTAATGAATTAAAATGATGAACTTGTATTCCTGAATGTTTATTTAAAACTTCTGATATTTCTTCTGCACTTTCACCTGAAATTTCAACTGGTGAAAAAATCATAAGCTGACCTTCTATTTCATCAATACTTCTTAATTCATTATCAATTTTATTTTGAAGTGCTTGTTTAGAAATTTGAGTTTTATATATAACTAATTCTCTATTTGTTTTAGTGTCATTATTTATATACCCAATTAATGAAGTATATCCTGCATCTAACATTCCCTGCCTAACAGCTTCATTTTTTTCTTGCATAGTAGAGAAAGTCTTACCCTCCTGTGCTCTTTGGGAAATCTTCATAAACTCTTCTTGACCTTCTTCTGTAGTAGCATCTAAATTTTTTGAAGCATCATATTGTATTTCTACTTCTGTAACCTGCCCCTCTGTACTATCTTGAAATGCTTCATCTAAAGCAATATATCTTCCAGCACCTCTTTGAGCATTTTCTACTTTTGAAGAGAATGTTCCTTCTGTTCTAAACCCTTTTACTTTTACAATTTCAGGTTCAGTTTTATTTCCAGATTGTTCTTGTGCTTTTAATTTTTTTAATATTTCTTCTACTTCAGAAGTTTTATTATTTAATATTGCTTTTTCTCTAGAAGTTAACTGCTCATCATTTTTAATTTTATTTGCAATACTATTAATTCTATCTTCTGTTACAACACCATTATCAACAAAGTTATTATACTCTTCATCAAGTACTACATCTTTAACTTCATGTACTTCTTCTAATACTTGTTCATTAGAAGCTGGTTGTACTTGAGCTTCATCAGATTCTATAGAAATTTCTATTGATGGATTTGTAGTAAATGTAGTTTTACTTTTTCCATCTCTTGTTTCATATTGAAAAGGTTTTAAATTTATTTCTAAATTGTTTGATATATGTTCAATATAATTAGAATGAGTTTTCTTAAAAGTTAATTCTTCATTACCTGTAATATCAAATGTAGGTAAATCTATTCTATTATTTAAAGTTTCAAAATTAGAAGCACCTGCTAAATCTTTAATGATAGATGAGTTATCATGAAACTTTTTTATTCTTTCATTAAAGAAATTATTAAATTGATCTTGAGTTTTTAAATTTTGAACTTGTTTAGCAATTGAATATTTTCCAAACTTTAAAGTTTTAGTAGTGCCATCACTCATTTTTTTCCCAACAAGAATCATATATTGATGAGTAGCTGATCCAGTTTTTGGCATACTTACTAATAAACTATCTGCTGAACCATTTTTTAATGCTTTATCAAAATTATTATTTTCAATTGAAGGATTTCCTTTTGCTATACGGGTTGTTTTTTTAAAAATATTTTTAATAGTATTTGCATCAGTTAAGTCAATACCAACTGCTTTAGCTGCTTCTACCATTTTATCAAACTGATTCATAGTTGGAAGTTTTGTATCATTTTCACTATTATAAGTGTCAACAAAACTATCATACATAGTTCTATATTCATTTTTACCACTATAGAACATGTGGAATAACATTAAATTCTTTAATGTATCAGATTGATTTTCAGATATTTGAGAATTAAGAGTAGGGTAAATTACATATTTAGGAACATTTTTATCACCAACTTTTACAGATGTATTTCCAGGTACAACTACAAAAGTAAAATTACTTTTACCTTTAATTGTATGATCTCCTGTTTGTGCTTCAGGTAAATTTACTACTTTACCATTTTTATCATAATAAATAAAATCACCATTTCTTGCTTTTATAGCTATATAATAATCTTTAAGTTCTGGAATTTTAAATGTTCCACTTTCTCCTGCTGCACTTTGTGAAGCTCCTAAACTACCATTAGTTTTATTTGTAATTTTTGCTGTTAGCTTTAAATCTTTATCTGTATTACTATAAAGATTTTTTAACTTAGCTCTTATATTATTTAATTTTTCTATTTGCAATAATCTATCTTCTACACCTAAACTTTTATTATTAGAATTTTTTAGATAAGAAGGATCTTGTATTATAGCTATAATATTTCCAGATGCATCTGATACAGCTAATGGTATTTTTTTCCAGTAAAGATCATCTGCAACACTTATTTTATATTTTTCTACAAACTCTTTAAAAGTTATATATGATTGTTCTTTATCTTCTTCAGGAGAATAAGTATCAGTATCTGATAATGTAGATTTATTATCTATTTCATCATCTAATACTAAAATATTATCTATTTTATCTGTTGAAAATGGTTGAATAGTTAATTGTTCTCCTGGTAAATAAGATGATGGATCTAATATATAATTTGCTCCAGGAGTATCTGTACCAGGTTGTAATTTTGAATAATCATAATTACCATTTTTATCTTTTTGAAAGTTTACAAAAGTTAGAGGAACATTTTCTACAGAATATGAAGTTTCAATTGCAGATTCTTCTTGAGATACTTCTTCAACTCTATCTGAAACTTTATCAATAAGTTTTTTTGATTCAGTTTTATTTTGATATCCTGAATCATAATCTAATAAAGAAAGTATATCTTGTTCAGGTCCTACAAAATATTTATTATATATTTCTTTAAAATTAGCATCCCCTTTTACTAATTTATATCCTTTTGTAATAAAATCCCATTGAGTTTCTACCCTATCTTTACCAGCAGTATCTATAAAATATTTTACAAATGTTTCAAAAGTAGGTTCAACATTATTCTCTTGAATAGAGATTTTATTTATAACATTTTCAAATTGATTTTTTAATTGCTCTTCTGTTAATACAATAGGAGAAAATGAACCAGCTTCTAAATCATTTTCTAATTCACTTTCTGTTTCAGAACCTTCTGTAGAAGTAATTGGTTTATCATTTGGAGTAATACCAAGAAGATTATTTATACCACTTTTTAATTCTGAATTTGTATTATTAATACCTTGTTCAATAACATTACTCTCATGTGCTTCTTCATCAGTATAATTCTCTTCATGAAATAATTCATATAATTCATTATTTTCATTTTGATCTTCTTCAGATAAATTAGCTATATCTTTACCAAGCTCTTTATTTTCCTGCTTGATTGCTTCTTTTTTATTTTTCTCAGCTTCTTCAAGTTTATCTTTATAATTTTCTTTAAGATTAGTTAAAACTTCATCATCAATTTTACCTTTGTATTTTTTAGAAACATTATCAACAACATCTTGAATTTCATTAGCTTTACCTTCAGTTTGTAAAATAGATAATTGTTTTCTTTTATTTTTAAGTTCTTGTATTAATTTAGATTCATAATATAATTCAAGTTGTTTCTTTTTAGAAACAAAATCATTATATTGTTTATCAACAATTGATTGTTTTCTTTTTAAAAAAGATTGATTAAAAAGTAAAGATTTTAAACCTGCAACTGAATCTAATTCAGAAGCTGATTTTTGATATTCATTAAATACTCTTTGTTCCTCTTTTGTTTCAAATTCTTGACCTTCTAATATATTATCTAATGAAGCATCAACTTTTTGTTTAGCTTCAGGTATAAATGTTTTTTCTTCTAATTCAGAAATATTTTTATCTTTATCTTTAGAAAATTTATCTAATTTTTTACCATCTCTGCTAATAATTTTATCATTAATTGATATTTGATTTTCTAATTTATTTATATCAATTGCATTAGCTTCTTGTTTAGATATATTAGAATCTAATTCTGTTTTTAAATTCTTATCTTCAGGATTTTGTTTTACTTTTTGTTTTAAAGCTTTTTCTTCTTTTCTTAATTGTATATTTTCACTATTAAGAGTTTTAATTTCTAATTCACCTTCTTTATTACTTTCTTGTAATGTTCCAATATTATTATTTAAATCTGATGAATTTTTTTCAAATTCATCTTGCAGTTGTTTCTTTTCTTTTTCTAAATTTTGTTTAGCTTCTTTATTTGCTTTTCTATTATCTACTTCTGTAGTTGGTAAATTAACTTCATTAGTTAATAAATCTTTTGCAGCTAATGTTCTTTGTTCAGATATTTTAGTATCTAATTCTGAAATACCTTTCTGCACCATCATTGAATTAGCTCTATTTATATAGACAGCTTCAGCATTATAATAATTTTTATCATAAACTTCATTATAAATTTTTTCAAATGATTTAATTTCAGAAACTATTTCAGATGCTCTTCCCCTGACATCTGAATTAAAAGATTCATTACCAGCTATAGTTTCATATACTTCATATAATCTATCTGCAGTACCTGTTCTAAAATTTTGTAAAGCTTGGTGATATACAATTTCTTTTTCTAATTGTTCTGCTTGTTCTACCTTACCTTGATTTCTTAAAGCTTGAGCATCTTGTCCAATTTCTGCTATTTTTTCATAAGTATTTTGTAAACCTATAACTTGATCAACTGTTGTATTGCCATTTATTTGAGGTAATAAATTATTAAGATCACTTACAGCTTTTTCTGCCTTTTCTGCTGCTTCTTTTCTTTTATTATATGTCATTGCATTAGTAACTCCAATTTGAGTACCAGAACCTATAACAGCAAAGAAAGCACTTTCTAAAGTTTCTTTACTAAAAAAATCATTCCAAGCATCTGATCTATTATAATCCTGTCCTTTACCATATGCAGTACCTATTTTAGAAGCATATCTTTCTATAACTGCTTCTTCTATAACTTCTTGTCCAGCTTCAAATGCAAAAGTCTTTGCAAAACCTTTTTGTCCTCCAAGTAATCCCCCCAATCTAGCTGCTTGTGTTGGAGCACCTTGTGATACCATTCCTGCAATACCTCTTGTTGCTAATAAACTCCCAGTAAAATTTAAAAAGAAAGAAGCTGCATTTATTTTCATAGTTAAATCAGCACCAGCAATAGAATTATCTCTTGCTTGTTGAACTATATCAGCATTATCTTGCACCCATGCAGAACCCCATTCTTCTGAAGATTGTTGAGCAAATTCTTTAGCAGCAGTTTGTAATTGTTCAGGAGAAAGTTTATTTTTATTTTTTTGTGCAAAATCAGCATAGGCTTTTCTATATGCATTTTCTTTACCTGAAGTATATCCATTTTCATCCATATGATGTTTAAAAACAGTATCATATGTTTCTTTACCAAGCATTGATGATATACCTTGTGTCATTAATGCAGAAGTAACAGCCCCAGTAATTCTCTTCTTAGCTTTTTCTCCTAGTTTTGTAGCTTTACCTAATTTACCAAGTCCTTTAAATGTTGCTTGACCAATTTTTGTACTAATACCACCAAAACTTGCTAAACTACCTATTACAGCAGAAGTTCCATTTAAACCCCAATTTAACCAATCTGATCTAGTATTTATTTGATTATCTTGAACAAATCCTTTTATTGCATCATTGACATCATTATTAGCTATCCAATTACCTACATAATCTTCCCCATCCCCAATAAAACTATTGTCTATTAATTTAGATATTTCAGATAATCCTTTTGTTCCTGTTACTATTGATAAAGCATTACCAACATAAGGTATTTTTTCAACAGCATCTAATGTATGATGCCAATCACCAACATCTAAAATTCCACCTACAAAATCTAAAGTAGAACTTAATATAGTACCAACAGTATTACCAGTAAGTTTAGCTCCTGTAGTAAAAAAATTATCATATTCTTTAGGATTTTTTTCAGCTTCAGCTATTTTTTTTTCAGCAACTTTTTTTGTTACAACAGGAGTAAATGATGTAAGTTGAGGTAAACCAGTTCCAGCTTCAACTGCTTCTTTTTCTGAAGTCTGCAAATCATTACTTATACTTTGAAGTATATTATTAGGATCTGACATTAATATTTATTTTTTAATTAATCTACAAAATTTGTTCTAGCAGTATAAAAGTTATTTATACCTTGTATGCTTGCAGGTTTTATTCCATCTTTATATATAATATTTCCATCTTTATCATATATAATATTTCCATCTTTATCTTCTTTTGGTGTTGCTTTAATAAGTTTATCTAATTCAGCATGATCTGTAAAGTTTGTTAATGATTGAAATGGAACTACATAAAATACAGCTTGCCCATTTTCAACTTTAGTTACAGTCATATATTTTTTATTATTACCTTTATGTACAAAGGTACTATTTGGTACTTTCATAATCAAATTAGAACTAGAATTACTTTTGGTTTGGCTTTCTATACTTTCTTTTGCTATAGCAAATGGGGCAGTTTGTGAAAACTTTTTCATATGCTTATTATATCTTTCTGGACTAATTGCATCTGTCATTGCATCATAGTTTGCCCCTTTAACATCTGGCCCTAATGTTTGAGTTATTGTATGCTTTCTAACAGTTCCTTCAGGTATTGTTTCTGTTTTACTCTTATCTACTTCAGGTGAATTTTCTTTAACTGGTTCACCAGCTTTATTATAATATTGTTTAACTTCATCATTAACACCAATTTCAATATCATATACTAAATGCATACCTGGTTGTCCATCTATTACAGTTTCTGTAACCATAGGACTACTTATATAAAAGTTTACAGGAACACCATTAGATACAAACCCAATAGTATTTACTGCTGTTTCATTAGTTAGTTCATTCATTTGACCTTCTGTCACTTGTTTTACAGCCACTTGTTCAGTTATCATATCTTGTGTAAGATTATCAAAATTTGTAAGAACTGTTCTTAGTGGACTATTTTCATCATATTTATTAGCAAGTAATTTTATCTTTGTACCAAGATTATCTTTTACTTTATTGATTGATATTTTCTTACCATCATAAACTCTATCATGTAACCAGTTTCTAAAGTTTTGTTTTGTTTGATCATTAACAAAAGTTTCATTCTTACTATCTGTTTTTGTTGGTAATATTTCAATAGGAGTATTAGTTCTAGTACTTTTTGTTTTATTAATATTATCACTTTGATTTAAATAACCTACAGTAGTACCAAAAAGATTCTTATTAAGCCATTTTGAAGCACCTTCATAATCCATTTGTTCAGAACCTCCTGGATCTACAAAAGTTTGACTAATATGAGAATATGCAGAATTCATTTCTGAACCAACACCATTAACATATGATTCTTGAAAAGGTATATTTGAAACAATATTAGTGTTTAATAATCTTTGTAACTCAGGATTTGCTTTAGTAGCTTGTTTCATTTCTGCTTGTAAATTTCTTTGTAATTTTTCTTTCTCAAGTAATTGATTTTGATATGCAACACCTCCTGCACCTGCTGCATAATCAGCATCTAATTTATCTAATTTTTTGTCATAATCCTTCATTATTTTTTGTGCCTCAATATAATGTACTGGCCAAAATCCTTTTCCTCTTTCCATCATTAATTGAGTTGTATAGCCACCTCTTCCCCCTCTTGCTTTCGGATCCCATACTCTAATTTTGTTTTTTGCTGAGACGGTAGCTTTCATCTCAGCTAGTTGTTTAACTCTTTCTTGCCATAAGGCTTTCTTCTTTTTAGAATGATCCTCATGTAAATTCATACCCTTATCCCATCTATCTTGTAGAGTTAAAGTTTCTTTTAATTCTTCTGGAATATTATGATAATCTTCTGTTAAAATATCATAGTCTGAATTACCAGCTAAAATATCATTTTTAATTCTATCTAACTCTTGAAGATTATCATTAGTTCTATCTGTTAAACCTTTAATTTTAGCTATATTATTTTCTCTAGTTGTTACATAAGATTCATTATATTTTCCAAACTGAGCTATATCATTATCAGTTAACTTAATTAATGGGTTAGCTTTAAAAAATGCTTTTTTATCATTAACCTGTTTGTATGTTTTATTAATATTATCAGCTTCCCATTTTGCTAAAGCTTTTTCTGCATAATCCTCATTAACTTTTTCTATTTCTTTTTTGTAACCATCCCAATTACCAGTTCTTTGACTTTCACTTTTTGCTTCAAATAATTGATTTGTATAATTAACACCACTATCATCTCCTAATGTAGCTGAAGCAATTTCTTGAGCACTATTATGTTTTAAATCTAAAGTTTGATCATATTCTACTAAATCTTCAGCTTCAGTTTTAATATTTAATAATGTTCCTGAATAAGTACCACTAATTGGCTTATTATTAGCATCATAAGCATCAGAATTTTTAGCACCTTCAGGAGTTACTGGATCTACATATGATCCAATATCAGAAGTAATTTCCAAACCTCTAGAAGTAGAATTTATTTGAGTTCCATCTGATGAACCACTACCAGATCCTGTAGTATCACCTATTTTTTTCTTAGTTGCTTCTTGTTCTTCATAAGCATATTTAGATATACCATAATCTATCATAGCTTGCTTTTTAGCTAATACTTGTTCTGATAAAAATCCTGGTATGCCTTGTGCTTGTCTAGTTCCAAAATATTCATTAATAACAGGATTAGCATTAATATATTCAACAATTATATTATTAACTTCAGTTTCTGTTAATTCTTTTTTTGATCCTGATTCCAAAAATGTTAATTTACCTTCTGGTGTTTCTTCTACTGTTACACCTGATCCTACATTTTGAAGATAAGTATTAATATTAGTACCTTTCATTGCTTTATCTACTTCATTAGTACCTATAATAGCATCAGAAACAAATCCAGTTTGATATGCACCTGACATATCTCCTGCTTCACCTTTAGTTCCAAATTTACTAAAATCTGCATCAAACTTATTTAACAAAGCATCTGCATGTGATTGACTTATTCCAGCTTCACCTTTTGCTGCAGTAAATGCTTCAACCATTTTATCTAACTTTTGTTTATAAGTTTGCCTTGTTGCATAATTAGATTCAATAGCTGCCCAGGTTCCTCTGGTTTTATCTTTCCATATTTCTTTACTAACTTTTGAAAGTTCTCCAGGATTATTTATATACTTTAAAGCATTTTCTCTTAGGTCAGTAGTTTTTTCATCTATTATACCTTCATAATCAGAAATTATTTTTTTACTTAATTCATCATCAGCACTAAGTTTATTCATTTGTAATTTTTGATACAAAGTATCATAACCCATTTCTTGTTGAGCTAAACTTTGATCAGCTACTTGTTGAGCCTTTAATAACATATTACTAGGCTGCTGATACATGAAATCTAAATAATTTCCTTTAGTACTTTTATAAAATCTTCCCATTATCTATATTGTTGTAAATTTTAAAATCCTTGTTTACTAGTAACACTAGTTTTTTACTAATTACTTTTTTTCACCTCTGTTGTTGCATCTTCTTCAGTTGTTGTTTCTTTTTTAGCTGTTTCTTCTTGTTCAAATTGTTTAATTATTCTTTGCACTTCTTTTGCAGTAGATGATGTACCAGTTGCTACTTGATAATATTCATAATTTCCTCTAGCATCTTTTCTTATACCAATACCATATGGACTAAGCATAGGCATTAATTTATTAATATCTCTATCATATTCTTTAGCATTTAATCCTTTACCACCAGCTTGCATTGCAGCACCCATGTTAGCAACATCTTGATTAAGAGCTGTAAAGAATGCATCTTTATCTGCTGTATCTTTATCTGCTGCTTCTGTAGCACCTTTAGCTTCATATAATCCTTGTTGAAATTTAAGTTGTGAAAGTTGATTATCTACACCTACCATCCCAACAGCATATTGTTGATATGCTTTATTTAACATATCATTAGCTTGCATGTTACTCATTTGCCCTAAAGATCTTTGTTGATTAACACTTCTAGCAGTACTATTAAATCTTCTTCTAGCATTTCTAGCAAATTCACCAATCTTAGCTTCTTGCATATTAAACTGTTGTCCTAAGAAACCTTTTGTTCCTTCTAATGTATTAATAGCTTCTTGTCCAAATTGTTCATAAAAGTTTTGATTAGGTTTATCAGTAGCTCTACTCATAAATGTTGTAGCCATAGGTCCAAGTCCACTTACAGCAGTTCCCATTAAACCTAATTTATCACCTAAAGTAAATTCATAAGGTTTTTCTTCTTGTCCTTGTGTTGTACTTGCAGCTTTTTCAGCAGCTATTTCATCTAAAAGAGATGTAGTATCTTCTGAGAATTTATTATTACTTAAAGGTTCATCAATAAGTTTTACTGTAGTAGGATCATAATTTGTACTTATAGATTGTACATCAATAGGCTTCATTTTAATTGGATCATAGTTTTTTGTACTTGTATATTCAAAATCAGTAGGAACATTAATACCTAAATCAACAGGTTTCATTGTAATAGGATCATATTTTTTTCTACTTGTATCTGGAACTGTAGTAAATGCTGCAAATTCATCACCAGGGTAATTAATATTATTTTGTGCTATTAAATTTTCTAAATCTTCAGCTTCTTTATTTCCTTGAGCAGCATATTGAGCACCAGATACCCACTCTGACATTGTCATATTATTTTCTCCAAAGTTATTAAAAATACTAGGATATGTTCCATTTTGATATTTATGAACTTTACCACCATTAGCATAATCCATATTTTTAACCATTCCACCACCAGGATATTTCATTTCCCTAGTCATTTTCCTAGTCTTACCTCCATACTTAGAAAGATATGTACCTAAACCTTTTAAGTTTTCTATAGCACTAACTTCTGCCTGAACTCTTTGCATTGCTCCATCTTGAATTTCTACAGTTTCTTTTGCTCTATTGTAACTTGCTAATAGTAAAGGATCAGTTGGATTTTCTTTAATTTTATCTTCTAAAGATTTTATATATCCTGCACTCTTTAATTTTTCAGCTGCCATAGTTTTATTTTTTTTATTTTTAATTCTTTTAGAATATATTTCAGTTTCTTCAGGAATTATTTCATTAGTCATATTATCATCTTTATCACCAACTTGAAACTTAATTCCACTTTCTTTTGTAGGATCATCACTATGGTCAGGTCCTACAAATTCTCCAACTTCACCATTAGGTGTTTCAAAAGCTTCACCACCTTCTACTTCTGCTATTGTTTCTTTTTTAATATTACCACCAGCATAAAATTTAGCAGTTAATCCAACATCTGCCCCTTTAAATCCTTTTTTAAAATCTCCTTTAACACTACCTGTTATATCAATATTTTCAGTTAAAGGATATTGTCCTTTAACTTTAAAATTAGGTGAAAAAGTTTCATCATATATATTTTGTTCTAAAGAACCTGATACTGAACCATCACCCACTTTTCCTTTTGCAGAAACAAACATATTTCCTGGATAAGACATTCCTGTATTAAATTTAAGATTTGGATCATTTTTCTTTGAATATATAGGTAAATTTAATTCAGGAATACCATACATATCAACAAATGACTGTTGTCCTAAAAAATCAATTGAATTATCAGCTGTATTTTTAAGAGGATCTCCTTCTATTTTACCACCATCAGCATAAAATTTAAACCAATCAAGTCCTCTTTTTTGATTCATATTAGGCATTTGAGAAGATTTAGAAGGTGTTGTTTTAATAAGTGAATCATCTTTTTTAGAAGTTTTCTTTTCTGAATAAGTTTCTGGAGCATTAACACTTCCACTATATTCTTGCAATTCTTCAGGTGATAAAAGTTCACTTTTTTCTACTTGCTCTTGTCTTTCTTGTACTGGTTGTTGTTGAGTAGAACCTTGTGTATTATTTTTTGTATTATTTTGTGTATTACTTGCTCCTTGAATTTGAACTCCCATTCCTGGAAAGTATTCTTCTAATATAGGTAATGTAGTATTATTATATAAATTAATAAGTTTTTGATTATAAGTAGGAGAAGTAGCATATCCTCCTTCTGCCACAGCAGTAAAATATTTTCCAGGATCTCCTAAACTTTCTGCACTACCTCTTTTTGCATATCTAGGTATAGTAATTAATTTTATTTGTGCCATCATCCCCTCTTCAGGAGTTTCAAATTTTCTAAAAGGAGTTTTTACTTTATATTCAAGTTTACCAGTTTTTTTATCTACTTTACCAGTAGGCCCCATAAGACTATTTTCTTTTCTTTTAGCTGCCCACTTGTCAGCTTCTTCTTTATTTTTAAAATACTCTCTTGTTTCTTCTATTGTAAAAGGTTGTTTACCTCTAGCTTTAATTCCACCATAATTATGATTTTTAGTTGCTAAACCATTACCTTCTACATAACCAGTTTCAAGAGCTACTTGAGTTGCAACAGCACCAACATCTACATTGATACCAAGTTTTTCTGCTGCTGCTTGAATAGCTGGAATATATTTTTTAAAATATCTTTCTTGTTTAGATTCTTGTTTAGATTTTTTAATAGGTTTTCCTTTTTCAACTGTACCACCATCTTTATAAACTTTACCACCATGTTTAAGAACTTGACTTGCACCTTTAAAATCAGGCATGTTTTTATATCTTTCATCACCTTTTCTATTTAATAACTCACCTATTTCTGCACTAGCAATAGCAAATCCCATTTCTGCACCCATTTGACCTAATGCATCCATTCCTCCTCCCATTTCTCCTCCTCCCATTGCTTGTTTGTTTTCTTTTGTCATCGCAGCATTTTTACTTCCATCAGCGTTATATGCTTTTCCTGTTTCACCATCTGAAAAACCCCCTCCGCCAATATCTTGCCCTGCTAAACCATCTCCTCCCCAACTATCCATTGCAGAAGATTGTGTATTTGGTTCAGTAGTTTTTGCTTTTTTATTCTTAGAACCATTACTTTCACTACTTCCACTACCCATGTCTCCCATTCCACCTGTAAGTGAACCTAACATTGCTGACAAACCTGCAGATAAATTCCCACCAGGATTAGCTGCTTCTTTATCTTCTTCTGCAGAATAATAATCAATAGTAGTACCCCAAGCATATCTCATAATAGAATTATATGCATCATTTATAATGGTACCATCATCTATAGGTGTATATTTTTCTATATAATTATCTAAAGGTTTTTTATATTTCTTACCTTTATACTTATTATTTTTTCTCCTGTTCATATTAATATGAATTTGTAAATGTAAAAATTAATTACCTGAATGATTTGTTCTCTATTTCAAATGTATAGTTAGTAGTAAGTTTAACATCATCTAAATTATCAAAAATAAACCTTATTATCAAATATTTGTCCCTTAATGGTTGTAAATCAAACCAATCTTTAGTAAAACTGATACTAGAAGTATTAATAACTTTATCTATTGGAAATTCTACTTTTAAACTTGTCCAATCTTTTGTGAAAATAGATTTTGTATAATCAATCCTATAATCTCTAAGTTCATTAATTTTCCAATCTCTTTCACTTCTATCTATAGTGATTTCATTATTAGCTGTATTCTTAACTTGATTACTTAAATAATCAGAAGTATCTTGATTTTTAGGTGTTAAAGTTAATTGACCAGTTGTCTGTCTAGAATTATGAAGCATTGCTTTATTAAATGTAACAAATCTTTCATCAATAAATTCCTGATTTGCAGTAGAATATTTTTTAGCAATTGTTTGCAATATAATTTCATCAAACAATGTTGTTTCAATAGGTGAAGATAATGATATATATTCTAGTATATGTTTATACCTTGTACCATAAAATTTTTGATAAGTCCCTACAACACCATGTTTCCAAAGTTGGTGAGTATTACTCCATGCAGTAAATGCAGTTCCTTCTGTAGAGCTAACACTAATAAAATTATTATGGATAGGATACATATACAAAGGAATATAAGAATGGAAACTTACCCAAGTATTTGATAAGAATGAATAAGATAAAGTCCAAGACTTATTTTCAAAAATTGATTGATCATGAAATCCTTTAACAAGTTCTGTATAAGTAGTTGTACCAGTTCCTAAACCAAATTTACCAGTATAACTACTATATACTAAGCCACCATCTACTAACCCAGAAGCACTTCCTGAAGCTTTATCTGTAAATTTAAAATCATCAGTTTGAGTACTTACTATTTTATAATCCCTTTTAGTTAAAATTATTCTTTTATGTCTATAATCATAAATAGCATGCATTCCTATACCATTAGGGTTAGCAGGATTTTGTGTATTTGGAAACTCAGATCCTATTAATTCATAATATTGTTGAGCAAAAATTAATTTTAAATTTTCTTTAAAGAAATTTCTCATACCTATAATTGCAGGTTGTAATCCCTTAGCAGTAGTTAAAAAAGCTTGTCCAGTATTTCTATCTACAAAGAAAATACCATTAGGTGTTTTTACTGTTGCCCATTTATCTACAGATCCTGCAGTACCTATATCATCATCTACCATTAATCTTGGAGGAATACTAAAATATTCTCCTGTACCTATAAATGATATTAAATCATCTGTAACTCTTTCTTGAACATTTTGTGGTAAAACATATAATGATTCTTCAGTATGTATTAATAAATTATTTTTACTTCTAATAAGATTAGTTATTTCTCCTTTTTCAGCTTCAATATCTTTATAATTATTAGCTAAAAATACTCTATAATTATCTCCAGCTTCTTCTTGAAAACTTTGCTGAGAATAACTTACCCTTGTTGGAAAAGACTCTATACAACCTGAACAACAATTATATGATTCTCCTAATGGGTAATATGCATTTAATTCATTAAATACAGAATAATCTTTATTATAAAGATAAGTTTCAGGAATACCTACACTTTTAAATCCCCATGAATCTTTTGGAGGATTTCCTTCTCTAAAAAAGAAAAATCTATTTCTAACATGTTTTAACAAACCATCTATGTTAGCTCTAAGATCTTTAAAATATTCATTTCCTCCTTTATATCTTACATCATCTTGCCTTAAACTAATATTCATAGTAGATTCTACATATATATTTGAAGCAAATTCACTAGCAAAAATTAATGCATTTTTTGTTGTAAAAGTATCATAATCATGTACAGCACTTATATTACCAGTAACTATATTATTATCTCTTCTTGTAACCCATTCCATACCTGCTATATATTGGTCATAAGCTTCATTAACAACTGCGGCAACAGTTCCTGCAGTTGCAGCAATAGCTACAGCAATTGTTAAAGGAGCTGCAGCTCCATAAGTAACTACTGTTAATACAACTGATGAAACAAGGCCAATAATAGAAGCTACAAGATCCCAAACAGAATTATTAACTCCCCAAATAAGAGTATTAGGTAAATTTAATGGACTAATAAATGTATCTCCTCCATATATGTCATTAGTTGTACCTGTATTAATATACATACAATTATGTGTTCTAAAATAATTTATAGCAAAAAGATCTGGGTGTACATCTCTATCTATTTTTATAGATACATATGGTATGCAACTATTTGCAAAATTTGCAGACATACCTCTTATTATATTTCCAACACCACCACCTGAAGCTATTATTTCAAGTTTTAATATTTGAACTGGATTAGTATGTGAAACATTAAATAACATTCTACCATCTATAAAATTTTCAGATCTTGCTAGTGGCATCATTACTAAAGATTCAGTAATAGGTCTTAACATTACTGGAGTTTGTACTGCTGGTACACCATTATAAGTCATATATCTAGCAGAAGATAAATATGCAGTTCCATCACCAAATACAGCACTACCATTTACAGAACCAAATTCTGTAAGATCATCAAATTCATCATTATATCCTTGATTTCCTTTTATCCATTTATTATAAAATTGAAATTCATTTTCTTTTTTAAGATATCTTCCTATAGAACCTGTTCTATTAAATAATAGATCAGGGCCTATAAAATAACTATTAGTAGTAGATCTACTATCAATATTAGGTGTTGTATTTGCAGGTGTACCTCTATCTGGACCTCCTCTAAGCCATGAGAATAAACTATAATTTACTCCTTCAGAAGTAGCTTCATTTAAAGGATTACTAATACCTTTATCAATAACAGTTCTGTTAAATTCATTTCTATCTCCTCTTACTATATAATGTCCTATAATATCAGCATGTGGGTATATTATATTATCAAATTTAATTCCTAAAACATTTAATAAATTATGTTGGCTTTGTACTTGCGTAGGAGCTATGGTACTTAATGGTGTAGCTGTAACATTAAATCCACCAGTACTTGCTGTAGTAATTAAAGTACCAGTTGTTACTATTGATGTAATTCCTGTTGGAGTTGAAGATCCATAATTTATAAAAGCATATTCAATTACTACTTCAAGTAAATAAGTGTGATAACTACTTGTTGTACTATCATATATAAAACTATTACCAGTAAGACTAAAAGTAAGTGGTGTTGCTGCTACAGCACCACTTCCTCCATCAAAATTATAGTTTACAATAACTGTTCTTGCATTTGCAAGATCACCGCCAAATATACTTAAAAATTCTTGCTCAGTCAAAGTTGGATCTGTAGCTGCAAAATTTAGGTTTAATGCTAATCTAGATACAAAAACTACTTTAGTTGGATTTGCTACAATATGAGGTATTAAATTTCTATCTGGAAATTTATGATGTCTTATAGCTTTTCCTCCTAAACTTGTTCCACAAAAATCTGTTCCCCAATAATCATTACCTGCACAATCTAATATTGTAGGATAATTAGCATTTTCAGCTTCCCAATAAGCCATTTGTCCACTAGTTGCTGTTAATGGTTTTGCTGTATTATATATTTGCCATTGCCTTAATTGATTTGCTGCAGATAAACTATTATAAGCAGCTTCTTGTGATTGTGGATATATATGTGCTATATCTTCATTCCAAGGATCTATTTCTACATCTGGACATAAAACAGTATTTGTAATATTAGTTATTCTATAACCTGCAGTTGTTGAATCAATTATAGCAGTACAATCATTATTAGTAACTGTCCAAGAAGTTATAGCAAAAACATGAATATTACCTCCTAAAGAACTTTGAGAACAAGCTATATTTATCCATCCTAATGGATCTCCACAAGTAATATCTTTAGTAAATGTTTGTACTGCACCTGGTGTACCTGTTCCTGGATCAATTGTATATTTTATTTCAAAAGATGTTTTAGTACCACTACAATTACAAGGATTATTTATATGTGAAGGACTAGCAGTAGTGTTAAGTCTTTTTATAGGTTTTAATTCAACTTGTAAACATGTAGTATGCAATACTCCTCCACCACAAGCACCACATGAATAGTTTGTTAAATCTCTTCCAGGAATATGATATGCAGGAGTTTCATAACCATCTTTAAAAATATATACTATACCAAAAGCATATACTTCATCTCCCATATATCCTCTATGATGCCAATAAGTATCAGGATCTTTAGAATTACCTGTTTCAATTATTTCAGAATTTACAGTTTTTACTACATAACTACTTTTAATTAAAGATGCTTTTTTTTGAAAATCACAAAAATTTAAAGATTTACCTATAGTGTTTGCTAAAACTAATCTATTTTCTAATTGTTCTATATGCTTTGCTGAAGATATAAAATCTGCATCAATAATTATTTCTGATATATCTATTTGAACAAATTCATCACTAGGTCCTCCATAGAAAAATTCTCCATTAATTACACTTTTTATACCTGATTGATATGCAATAGCTGGTAATCCATTATTATTAGTAAAATGGACTACACCAAATCTATAAGATTCATAAGTAGTATCAAGATCAGTTAAAAATATGTTTATACCTTTAGTAGAATGTCCTGTTCCACCAATACTATCTGTAGCTATATTTGAAGAACCACTTATTCTTTTATAAGGTGATGTAAGTATACTTTTAAATATTGGTATAGGTTGTGATAAGTAACTCCACTTACTAGGGTTTAAATCTCTGTCTAAATATTGAATTGCAAAACAATATGTACCAGAGTCTAATGAGCCAGATTCAGTTAATTCAAAACTAGAAAAACAAGGAGGAGTAAATTCTAAAAATAATTTAAAAAGTTCACAATCCCAATGTACACCAGTTTTAAAATCATCTGGTAAATCAAAATTAAAATATCTTACTGGATTAATTCCATCAGTAAAATATATAACTCTTTCACACCCTCTTCTAACTCTAAATACAGCTTCTATTTGATTTTGTATATTGAAACCTAAACAAGGTGCTGTATTATCATTTACTATTTCAGTATAAGTTCCTTTTTCATCTACAATACCTATTTCAGAATTAGTACCATTAGTACTAAATAATGCTGTATTATTATCTCCAATATATACATCACCTATTAAAGTATACCCTGATTTTATAGCAGAAAAAGAAGCATTAGCTTCTTCATTAGATATAAAATTAGATTCCCCTTCTCTAGTTTCATTAATAGCATTCCAAGCCATAGTATAAGTTCCCTTTGGTTGATCTACAGAAGAAGAATCTGTAAATAAACCCTTATATGGTCTGTTTGAATTTTTATTAGTAGCCATTTATTATTAATTAGTATATCCTCTAAAATAATTATTTCTTTCATCTGGATCATTAAACTTTCTAAGTTCTTGTTTGTTTAATTTACCAAAAAATCCATAGTATCTTCTTTGTTTAGGTATCATGTGTAATCTTTGCTCTAACATGTCTTGGTAATCATCTTCACCTTTTAACATGATTGCATGATTTCCAGCTTGTTTACAGTACCAATGCCAATCTCTTTCAGACTTCATCAATCTAGAATCACTTCCTTTTTCATTTCTATAAAACCTATATTCCATTACTTTATAAGTAATATATTTAGTAACTGCTGTAATATAAGAATAATGATCAGGAATCATAGGATATCCATCATCATCTAAATAAGGTCTTGTAAATGCCAATGCAATTGAACCTGTTTCAAAAGAAAATCTAAGTGAACTACCTCTATCTATTATTTTATATTCATCTGTAGAACCAACATAGATTTTATCTTCATTGGTCATACCATCAAAAAAATTATTTGTACTTTGTCTTATTGGAGAAAAACAAGTATTATATAAAGGAGAATTTGCAAAAGGACTATATTCTGCTTGCAAATCATAATATGGTCTATAATATGCTAACTCATAATCATTTATTGGACTACCATTACAATCTAAAGCTACAGGAGTACTACTAGGTGAATCAGTAGTAGTTGTAGTTGCAGCTTCTACAGCAGTACTTGGGCATAAAGGATTATCTTTGTGTGATTTAAAGCAATTATTTCTAGCTACTTGTTTTATTTGATATGTACCATTTGGAATACAGCAAGTATAGTTTTTAATTTCTATAAATGCTATAGCATCTTCATATTGTGTTATTGCACCTATTGCTTCTAGTGCTTCTGCTGACCATTCAATTACATCAGAAACTGACAATTCATCTATCCTTAGATCTCTTCTAAGTTTGTCTAGTATTCTGTATATTGATACATATCTAAAATCTTTCATGTTACTAAAAATTCTTTACCTTGTTTTATCAACCTTGCAAGATTTCTTTTTAAATCTCTTGCTGGTTTGAAATAATAAATACCTTTATTTTTAACTAATACATTTTTCTTAGACCATAAAAACTTGTATCTAATAGAATTAGTGTGTTCATTAAAGTGGAATACCAATTGCTTATCTTCTTTACATTCTTTACATTTTTCCCAAAGCTTTTTTGTTTCTTTCCAGTCTGGAGATAATCCTTTAATTTCTCCATCAACTAATTTTGGTTTTCTTTTTTTACCTATTATTTGCAAAGAACCCAACTTACAAGGTAATGCTATCTCTTTTGCATCTAACAACTCATCTATTATATAGTCAAAAAATCCATATAGAATTTGTAAATAGTCTTTTAGTTCTAATGGATTTTCAGTTTTTTCTTTATATGTGTTATAGCTTTTTCTAGCTGTACATAAATTATTTTTCATTTGTTGCAGTATTATCTTTTGCATTATTGCTATGATCTTCTCTACCAAATTGATTAAATTGACCTACTAGTTCTTGCATTGTTAGTAAAATTAAATCATCTATCATTCCTTCTGCTATTGGAAAATCATAATCATACATTGATTTACAATCATCTATTTTGGTTGCAACTGTTCCACAAGAATCAGGTTGCTCATTACAATAATTAGGAAAATTTATTACTTCTTCTTGATTTCCAAATAGTGCTTCTATAGTGATAACTTTAATTTTAATTGGGGATGAAATAAATAAATACTCATCTCTAATAAAAAAGTCAGGTTTTTTTGAAGTGTACTTAGCACCTTGTTTATATTGATACCCTTTCCATGTTGTTTCACCAAATTGTGTTTTTCCATCTAAGGATGTTACACTCTGAATAATATGATTAGAATATCCCATTAATGGAGCAGGTAATTTATGTTTACTTCTATATATAGTACAACCAAGAGTAGGAATACAAGGGCATTCATGTATAGGTACTTCTATAAGTTCTACACATGGTAATACTTGATAAGACCATTGATTTACTCTCTGCTTTTTATTTTTTCTTTGTTCATATAATTTAGCAGTAGTAGTTAACAACTTATTATAAATATGTCTTGATCTTAATCTACTATCATCAGATTGTACTCCTTTAGAATACATGCTCTGAACTCTCTGTATTATATCTTGATTTTTCATGCTCATGTATTTTTAGAATATTTGTAAGATCAGAAGGGTAATATACTTCATAGTCATCACCTTTTAACCAAACTAACATTCTGTTACTTATTTTAAAACCTAATTGCTCTAATAATATTTGATAATATGATAATTGTATTTGATATTTATTATAAGAAGAATCTTTAAATATTTCAAAAGGTTTTAACATATTATTGTAAGACTTAAATAAATCTTTATTTGTCTTATAATCTCCTATTACTAAAGTGTTGTCTCTATTATCTAACAATATAAAATCAGTTGTACCTGCATATTTATATTCATTAGAATACATTTGTAATTCTACAAAAACTACCTCATAATATTTTGGCAATTCTTCCCAAAACTTAATTACAGATTTTGGTACATCTTCACTTACTATACCTAAACAATAATCTTCTGCATACTTATGTACTAAAGTACCATAGTCTGTAGCTTTCTTATTGTTTTCTTGCCATTCCTTAAGAACTTGCTGTTTAGTTTTATTGTGTTTTTTAGCAACAAATCCTGCTATTAAATCTGCTTTAAAAGGTTCATAGAACTGTTTTATTAATGCAGAAGTAGAAGGATATATTTCACCACTTATTTTATAAGTATGACTTAACTCATCAAATTCTAAACTGTTGTAAACTTCTTTAGCTTTTTTTATTACTTTATCTTTCAATTTTACTTTTTTTACAAATTATTTAATAAATTTATTTATAACAAATTTACAGTTTATTCTACGAAATAAAAAATCTTTAGTTTACAGTAAAACACTTTTTTAAAAATTTATTAGGTAGTACTAGTAGCATCTCCTAGCTCACAATTTTTATTAGGAGTTTCTTTGCAATTACATTTTTCTTTAAGTTTTTTAATTCTTTCAGATTGCTTTTTAATAAACATTAAAAGCTTTTTGTTTGCTTCTTCGTAGTTTAATTCACCATTTAACATAATAATAAAGTTTATTCTAAAAATCTTAATTTTTCATTAAGCATAATTTGTATTGTAATTACAGCAGCAGTTACTTCTTCTAATGCTCCAAGTGTTTCTAGATCCCTTTCTCTGATATATGTGTTTAACTCTTTTAAATGAACTGCATGCCTTTCTTTTGTTTCTTTAATCTCTTTTCTTAGTGACTTTCTTTCATTAGTCATTTCTATTTTTGTTTCTTTTTTATCTTTCCACAATGCATAGATACCAACTCCCAAAGCTACTATAACTGGTGTTTGTTCCAGTAACGTAAATAATAATTGATCCATAAGGGTTTAGTTTTTATTCTTCTTCTTTAATTTTTTTCTTTAAATCAATGTCTTTCAATTTCTCAAAAGATCTGCCTCCAAAATATGCACCTATAACAGTAATCAATACTAGCTCTAACAAACTAATCCAATTGTCTGCAACATTAAACTTTGCAAAAATTCCATCTACAAAAATTAAAAGTATTGTCATTAATACTAAAAATAACAATACAATAGGTCTTACATTTTTTGATAGCCAATTATCTAGTTTCATGGATTTTGATATTTAATAGTATCTATTTCAATAGTATCTATTTTAATACTATCTATTTTTTTAGCATTTCTCATAATTTGTATTACATCTATATCAAGCACATCTAATTTTGTATTATTATATCCATCTGTAAAACAAGACTGTAGTAATACAAATAATAATATAATAGTTTTAAGTTTAATTAATTTTGGTAAATAATGTTTCATTTTTTGGGTTTTATAGATTAAATAAAGTTTAATTTTATCCTAAAGTTAAATAGCAACATGGTGCTCCATGTCCTGTGTATGGAAAAATTGAAAGCACTCCTGCAGCTATTGTTGCTGGTAATGTTGCTGTATAAGTATAAGAGTTGTTATATAAATAAAAACCACTTTTATTAAGACTACCAGTCTGAAAACCAGGAAGCATATTTTGTAAATATTGCACATAATGCCCTGAAATATTAGTCTGTGCCCCATCTCCTAACATTGCCATCATATAGACTCCTTGTTCAAGTTTTTGAGTACTCCCTAAAGCAACTGATTGCATCCCTGTAACTCCATTTGTAAATGGACCAACTTGTACAACCTTAGTCCAACTATCACTAGCATATACATATTTATATATACCACCAACAATATCATGTGCCATTGATGCACTTGATTGTATTCCAATGTGTGTTACATTCATTTCTCCTCCTACCCAAAATAAGAGTCCATACCAATAGTTAGCAGTCATTGTAAATGCATTATAACTATTAGTTGCTGTACCATTTCCACAAGGTAATACATTACCTTTTACTCTTATATCAGCAGAAGTTCCTCCTAAGAATGTAGCTATATCTCCTTTCTTCAATGTCCCTGAGTCATTGAGCAATACCTCCATTCCAGAAGCAGGTGTAACACTTGCTTTTCCTGTAATTGCAGCGGGAGCAACACTTAATGTAAGATCACTAGCATTTTCTGTTATTGTTAATTCTGTAGAATTAACTTTTTTAAATTCAAAGTCTACTCCACTTTTTTGCTTATACCAACCTGCTCCAGAACCTACATTACTTACAGTATTTGTTTCCCCTGCTGCAGCTGCTATTGTTATATCATTAGTGTTATTAGTTAGTGTAACATTTGTGCCTCCAATTAATGACTTAAATTCTAAATCTTCAAGAACTTTTTGCTTAAATACTCCAGAGCCACCACCAACATTTGAAGCAGTATTTGCTTCACCACCTGTATGACTAGAAGATGCAAAATATAATAAAGAATTAGCTTTGTTTAGTGTAACACCATTTTGTATAATTACTACTTTATCATTATTTATAGCATCTCCTAAAGAGTCTGCTTTAGCAATATCAGAAAAAGAAAAATCATCGGTAACAGGATATTCTTCACCATATGATATTGTTTTATTTAGCTCTTTTATATAAACTACTTGTTTAGTAGTAGAAACATTTTTTAATTTTACTTTTCCTGCACTCATAGCTAATTATATTGTGATAAGTAATTAGTTATCATATCTAAATATTTAGTTTTCCTTTGTTGTGTAAATACAGTATCAGTAACCATATTTTTAATATGATACTGTACACTTGTAACTGCACCTACTTGTGCAAAACTTAATGTTGTTGTAAACTTAGCCATTAAAATTTCTCCTTGTTCAGCAGTTACTTCAGCAATCCTGTTGTCTTGTAAAAAAATAGTTATTAAGCTATCACAAAAATCAATATCTGATCCCAACCTTTCTGCTGGTGTAGTAGGTACATAAGGATATAAATATTCTACTGAATACCCTGTCCCTAAACTGTCAGCCTTAGCCTGAGCTTCTGTTATATTATTAAATTTAGATATAACTTGCCAACCTTCTTTATATATTTTGTAGTAATTCATTTATTTATGCCATTAATAAAAAACATCCTGGTATATCATCACCTAATGAACCACCTGCAGAAATTGCACTTTGAGCTAAACTAGTTGGCATAGTAGCAGAATAACTACCTGAAATAAAAAAATAAAATGAAGGCCTCGCAGCACCTGCTGAAAGTTGACCTGCAAAATTACCTAAGTTATTTACATCATATCCACTAACATCTGTTTGTACACCATCTGCAGTTATAGCTGTAGCATATAATCCTTGCTCTATAGTAATTAAACTACCTGTTACATCTATTGAAATTATACCACTACCTCCTGTAGTAAATGGGCCAACTTGAGTCACTTTATTCCATTGATCATTACCATAATCATATTTATATACACCTGCTACTATATTATGACTTAATTCACCATTAGTATGAATTCCTATTTTTGAAAAACTTATTTTACCTGGAAGAAAAAATGGAGTTAAATAAAGAGTACCATCAGTAGTAGCTGTATCACCATTTGTAAAAGCACTAGCTGTCATTGCTGCTGGGTATACTCTTGCTCCTTTTGTTTGCATAGCTGATGCAACCTCAACTACATCTACTCTACTAGTTAAGCTAGTAAATTTAGTTTTTAAACTTAAAACTTCACTAATTACCCAACTTAATCTTCTTTGTATATCTTTTAATAATTTTCTCATTTTATAAACATGTTGCTTCAGTAGAACAATATATTCTAATGTAGTGAATTAATAAATTTCTTTTTGCATCATTACAACAATCTAAACCATAAATCATGGCATCATGTTGTTTTTTTACTTCTAATATAACATTGCAAGTATCTTCTGTAGGATCACATGCAGTAGATGTTGTACAAGGTGCTACATGACAATTTATATATTGCTCTGCTTCAATACAAGATTCATTACCATTAACATCAACTTCACAAACTTTTACTTTATATAAACCAGGAATAAGTTGTGTTAAAGCAAATAAACTATTTAATTTTAATTGTCCAGCAGCTGCTTGCACTACATTTGCAGGAGGATTAGTTGCAGGTGTTGTTAATGGAAAAGATATTGGACTAGCAAAAGTTCCATCCCAGCCACAAGTTATTGTTGTATCTTGTGCTATTGTTAAATTACCAGCATATTTAAAACCTGCAGTAGTTGTTATTTCTATAGAAAATGCTTGTGAAGCATTTGCTTTATCTGTAGATATTACAAAGTTAGCAAGACTTGATTGAACTGTAAAAGCATGTGTTTGCAATGCTGCACCAAATGTATTAAATTTAATACCACTAACTAAGTTACCATTTATACCATCTAGTTGAACAGTATATTTATTTTTTGCACCAGATGTTTGATGAGTACAACTTTTTTTAGTTATACCAAATACATAAGTAGGAGCAATCTCTACAGTATCACTACCAGCAGCCCCAGCAGTATTTCTACAATCTCTAGAGTATGTAATAGTATATTTTTTTACATCTTTAAAATCTTTTGATGTAGTATCAAAGATATTTGTAATATAGTCAAATTCAGGGACAGGTGATTCAAGAACAGCATGTACAGTAGTACATCTAGTTAACCTATTAGTAGTATATCCAGTATTTATAATTATTAATTGACCTGAAGTTGATTTTACAGTCATTTTATTTTTTTAAGTACAATTACATAAACAAGTTTCTGTATTATTTAGTATGTTATACAACTTTGAATAAAGAGAACATAATTCATCACAATTACAATTGCAATTACTACCATTCACTAAACCAAAGTGTAACAAATGTGCTTCAACATCAGCAGGAGTTTTTAGAAGATTTTTTACATATTTAGCAACTTCACAAGAAGTAGAACAATCCATAAAGAAACAATTACTTTCTGTTGTTATAGGTGCTCCTCCAGATTCAATTTGAGTAATTACAACTTTGTATACTCCATCAGGAAATACTGTTGTTCCTGTACCTAATACACCAGGTAATATTTTAATTATTTTATCTTCAATACTATAATTAGTACCATCAACAGGTACTTTAGTGCCAGCATCTTGTAATATTGTTATAGGAAAACCTGTACAATCACAACAATTTTTAAATATAGTAAATTCAATTGTAGCACCTGTTGGGATTGCAGTTCCAGAACCTGTACCTGCAGCATTAAGAATAGTTTGAGTTACTATTAGTTGTGTGCAGTCTGCATTTTTAGATATTGTTAAAGCCATGTTATAATATTATTATTTTACCTGTAAAGTCTATTTTATTTAAATTAATAATTTCTATATCCCCCTTCTTAGATAAATTGATAATTACATCATTGCTAATATCTATAAAATTCTTTGTCCCTTTATAAATTTGAATTAAGGGATTCTTTCCTTTATTGTGTTCTTTTTGTTTAATATATATCTTTTTTTCTTGCCAGTCAGCTATTGAAAAGTTAAGTATATATTTTAATTTTTTCCATGAGATTAGACTATTATTAATACCTAATATATCATCTTCATTACCTTCTTTTAAAATACTAAGAAATTGTTTTATTAACTCTTTATTCTTAGTACTAAAATAGTTTATCTTTTTTTTAATTACTTCTATCTCTTCTATTACATTGTATATTTTTCTTTTCATGTATAGAAATTAAAAAAAAGAATTAGAGGGCATAACCCCCTAATTCTCTTATATGTTAAAGATTATTAACAAGCACAATCATCAGCAGTTGGTTCTATTACTGTAAAACCATTACCCGCACTTGTAGGAGTTACACCAGCTTGTTGAGTAACAGCAGCATCAAGTACTGTTAACAAAGCTGCACCAGCTTTCCCATCTATTTCACCACAAGGAAATACAAATTTGGTATTGAAATGATTTTCATAATCTAACCATCCACCATTTGAACTTACATCATAAGTAAGATCTACCATATGGTAATTAAGGCTTTTATCAATTACACTATTGAAATCTGAAAAAGCAACTCCAATCAAATCACCTGTTCTATAAACACCAGGTTTTCCAATAAAGCCACCAACTTCATATTCAATGTGTGCAAGATCATAACCAGCTCCTTCTCTCATTACAGGATCAGTAGTAGTTACAATTGTACCAGTACATGCAAATCCAGTTTCTGCCACTTTAGAAACAACCATTAATGGAGTTCTTTGTTGGTAGTATTTAGTGTTAACATTACAGTAGCTATTAATAGCTTGAGTAACACCAGTTAATCTTAGTGAAGGACATCCATCACCATGGGTTGCTTTGAATCCAGTAGCAGCATCTGTAAGGTCAGTAATTGTAGTTGTTTTTATTTTATCACTATCATCAGCAGTAAATCCAGCAGCACCAGTAACAATACCAGAACTTACTGTTTTAATACCAGCAAATGCTGCACCTGCCATTGTAATTTTTACTGTATCAACACCATCACTTTTTGCTGAAAAACCTGAAGTAGCATTAATTGCAACAGCTGCTTTATTAGCTATAGCTAATTTGCTATCACCATTTAAAACATCCCAAGCAATATCAATTCCATCAAGAGTTGCTTTTACAGTACCATTTCCAGTAACTGCAGCAGTATATTTAATACTACCAATATTTGCCCATGCAGAAGCAGTTACTAAACCATCTTCATCACCATTGATATCTGCAATTAGAAGTCTTGTAAGTTCTGCACAGTTTCCTGTACCACAACTTTCACAACCATCACAACATGCTGTTTTAACCATAAAGCTTTTAGCAGCTTGGTTAAAACCATAGTTCATATACTTTTCATCAGTATTAAATTCAATTTTTAAACCATAACTTGTGTCACAGTCTGCTGTATAGCTATGTACATCAATTACTTGTTCAGTAGTTGCAGTATAACATTTTAATTCATAACTTTGAATACCTTTAACTGCAATTTTAGTTCCTGCACTTTTCAAGATTTCATCTGCTACACCATCTCCAGTAGTATCTACTGCGGCAGCAACAAAGAATTCACTAACAGCTAATGCTGTTGTTGCATTCATAGCTTTTCCTGTTTTGTAATCAAAAACTCCTACTTCACCTGCAGCTAAATCTCCAGGAGTTTTACTGGTATCTACTATACATTTAGCAGTTGCTCCAGAGATAGGAATGATTGAAAATACATCATTATTTTTTGCCATTTTTTAACAATTTAATTTATTAAATTAATTTTATCACGTTTAATATTATAGTCAGCATATTGCAATTGACCTGTTAAAACAAGTACAGCAATATCCACTATTTCTGGATGGGTATGAGAAGGAAGTTCACAATCTTTAAAGCCTGTTAATAAAGTCCCATCAGGTAGTGAATACTGAGCAACTGTTCCAAAGTCCTCTGCATTATGAATATAACCTGGTTTTTTAATATAATCTAATAGTAAACTATTGATTATAAAAGTTGAGTCTGAAAATGCTTTTATACCTTTTTCATAAAATCTTATGTTGACTTCTCTCCATTCAAATGAAGATTTATCAAAAGGTGAAAATTCAAATTCATCATCATGTTGTCTTACTACACAACTAGCTTTAGCACCTTTGCAGTTATTCTTAGCTATCATTGCTGCACATTTTACAAGAAATTGATAATCTTCTGGTAACTCTATATAGTACTCATTGTCATCAATCTTTACTGTAAAAACAGAAACATTATCTTTTACTAGTGTTCTTATATCATCTATATTTCTTTGATTCTTTTCAAAACCATAATCAAACAACATCTTTACTTTTCTAGGTTCAGCAATCATTTTTATAAAAATGCCCTGAGCCTCATTCAATGCCCAATCAATTTCAGGCACGAGTAAATTTCTGTATTGCTGTGAATCCAGTTTGTTAAGTTTTACCTTAACATCGTAGTGCATATTTTTAATACTCATTAGCTATTTAACTTTTCAAGTATTGAAACTTTCAATTTTTGGTTTTGAGGGTCAATAAAATAATCAACAGCATCTTCAAATGTACTTGCTATTTTATCTCCCATATAATATACTGAAGCACCTTCTTTTGTTAATATGTTCCTATGCAATGCTTCCAATAAAGATGCTCTTATATAAACTTCTTTATCATCCATTTTTGCATAAGATAAAAACAAATCAGGATTATTTTCAATTATTTCATCAAGTTGAACATCTAAAAAATCTCTACTTCTTCCTCTAACCATTTTATCACTTACAATAGTTAATATGTTAACTATTTCATCAGTAGACATCTTCTGTGATAGAGTGTAGCACTTTCTCTTAATCTGTATTTTAGTAGCTTTAATTTCTACTTCCTCTGCATCATCAAAAATTACATGACTTGCTTCAGGAAATAATCCTTCATTATAATCTTTTAAAGAATTAGCTACAGCATTACTAGCTTTTAAGTTTTTAATTCTTACAAACTCTAATGGAATAGTTGGGTCAAGAAAAATTGGATAATTTGGCAATTTAATTCTTGATGCATTGCTATCCCAGTAATCATGTGGTTTTTGAGCATTAAAAACTCTATTTAAATCTACACCTAGTTTACTTTGATATTCTTCTGTTTCTTTATCTGTCAATCCAGTTGCATAAGCACCTGTTGCATGGTCATATAAAACTCTAACTGTTAGAGGTTGGGAAAATGATTCTTTTCCTTCTTTACCATGCCATCTTTTTCTTTCTATTGGTCTAATTTCAACTAATGCTTTCTTTTTCATTTTTTCAAAATTTAAAAATAGTTAAGGGTAAATTAATACCCTTAACTATATATATGATCTTAATTTCTTTTCAAAATCAATTCACCACAACGTGACACATCTTGGATGTGAATTCCACATTGGTCTTTAACATGCATTTCATAGTAATCTCCAGCATGTGATGCTAGTCCTGTATTAGTTACAGGGCCAAAAGGAGATACCATTCCACCTACATAAATAAGTGACATTCCACCTTTCTTCTTAACTTTCAAGATGTTAGAATCTTGTTTCTCACCAGAAAAGTCAAGGAAAGTAAATCTCATTGATTCAGTAGGATATCCAGTTAATGGATCAATTTCAAAGTTTATTTCTCTATCATCATACAATGGTAAATGTACTAATTCTAAAGTAGAACCATTAGCCATTGAGTATTTAGTAAACTGATAGCCAGCTTGCCAAGCATTGTCATGATATTGAGATTTTGTTTTATTAACTGAGAAATCCTCAACAATCTTAACAAAACCACTTTTGTTCATCCAATCTTGAACTGCTCTGTGGAACAATAACATACCATACTCACCAGTAAAGGCTTTGATATGTCTTTGAGAACCTGGAGCTACTCTTGAATAGAATATATCCATTAAATACTCTTCAATTAACTCAGTAGTTAAGTGAGAGTAAGTTTCTCTATGAGAATCTTCAAGTTGTTCTTGGATTCCAGGACCATTAAAGACTGGTCTACCATTAGCTCCAAGTACAGTATCAGTACTACGAGAATACCAATAACTTCTTTCTAATTCACGATAATATTGTTGCCAATATTCAACTTCAGCATACTTAATCCATGATTTATGCATAACTCCATTAGAATCAGGGATTCCAACTGCAAGAACTTCTGTACTAGCATCACCAGTTACTCGGTATTTCTTTCTTAATCTAGAAAGTCTGTTTTTTAGAGTAATAGGAAGTGAGTACTGAGTACTACCTGATTGTTCAGCAGCTTCTTCATACATTGAGAATAATTTTGCCCATTGAGTACCTACACCTAAATGTATTACTGGTACAAAAGATGCAATATTATCATCCATCAATCTTAATGTGTAAACCCAACCATTACCTTGTCTGTAAGGTTGTTCTTGAACTCTACATTGGTATTTCTTATTAGAAGTACCAGGATGTATAACATCACCAGTTACAAACCAATTCTCACTTAACTTAAGTTTGAAGTTAGTTCTTCCTTTACCTGGATAACTAGTTCCAGATAAATTTTCAAGTACTACTAGTGGTTTGGTAGATGCTGTTTTTAGTGACCATTCCCATTCTGTTGTAGCAATTTCTTTTTCTCTTCCACTAGCAACTAAACTACTAGTTAGAGAGTTATCAGAAAAATACCTTTTAGATGAAAACAGCTGTGCCATTTTTGATTCAAATACTTCTGGTCTAGCATGGAGTGATGCACCTAAGTGATTCATCTCAGTCATGTTAGCATGCCAGCTCATTTGCTTTGTTACAAGTTTATTACTAATTTTTGCCATTTTTTAAAATTTAATTTAATCATTAAAATATTCATACAAGGCTTTCTTCTTTCTTCCCGAAGAAGATTTAGAACTCTTTATTGTAGGCTTCCTTTCAATTTTATCTTTTGTCTTTTTTGTTACTTTAGTTTCTGTATTTCTAATTACATCAGAAATATCAAAGTCACTTCTCAACAGTTTTGCTATAACTAAGATTTTTTCAGGATCTTGAAAAGCTTGTTGCAAATCATTTTGCATTTGAGTAAGGTAATTATTTTTACCTACCTTAACTTTTGCTTTAGTCATATAAGTATGTAGATTTCTTTTATCATCCCTGTTAAAAGAAAAATGCCCAATACTTTCTGTATCATTCAATCTTTGTTTTAGATCTTGTGACAACTGTTCTCTTTGCTGTCTTGCTACCTCATCCTGTTTCTTTTGCTCCTCCACCATTTTCTTCTGGTAATCTACTCTTTGGTTTTCAAATTTCTCCTCATATTTCTCAGCATGTCTTTTTAACTTACCTCCCTCTTTTAACCATTCAAGTTTATCTTGAATATCCTCTTCATCATATCCTTCTTGTTGCAATCCATATTTTACAAGATTTTCTTGGTAATTTTCATTACTAATATCTCCTGCTGGATTATCTGTAGCAGCTTTTAAACTATCAAAGAACTTTTTAGTATTACCACCATTCTTTTTATATTTTAAAAAAGCAATGGCATCTTCATCTAATTCATCAAAGAAACCTTCCATTGTTTCTTCTACTCTAGATTCTATTTCATTATCTATAACATCAGAAATTTCTTGATCTTCTTCAAATTCAAAAGTTAAGACTCCTTCATCTTTTAACTTATTCATTAACATTTGAGCATCACCAATCTCTTCAGTTTCTTCACCATCTACAGAATCAAAAGTTTCTTCTTCAAAAGAAATTTCAGGAGCAGCTTCTTCTTTTATCTCTTCCTTTGTTTCCTCTTTAGGTTTTTCTTTTACTTCAGGTGTTTCAGGTTTTTCTTCTGTTTTTACTTCTTTTTTCTCTTCTACGGGTTCAGATACATTTTCTGCATTATCCCAACTGTCCCATGAGAAATTTTCTAGTTTTTCATTACTTTCCATAACGCAAATTTAAGTTTAAATATTTAAAAAAGTTAAGTTTTATTCTTAACTATGTTAACAATCTTAGAAATAGCTTATTCTTTATTTACTTCTTTTTGTTTATCTTTTCTTGATCCATTTTCTTCTGATGTTCAAACTTTTCTTCAGCTAGTCTTTGCTTCCTTGCTTGGATCTCAGCATCCAACCCATGTTGTGCAACTTCTAATATATCAGGTTTACCATCTCTATCTATATCTTTATCTTCATTAAATCCCATAGAAAGTATTGTCTGTCTTTGTAAGTCAGCAGCAGCCTTTTTATCAGCTAAAATAATTTCTGTTTCTCTATCATATTCTTTTTCCATCTGTCTTGATTGTATTTGCTGCTGTTGCATTTGTTGATCCATTTCTTTCATTTGCATTTGTTGTTGTTGCATTTGTTCTCTTTTAGTATCTTCAGCAACTTTAAGCAAATCTTCAGCTTCTTGTAAACCATCTGATTTAACAATCTTAATAATGTCAGACATATTAAACATTTGATTTTGCATACCAGCATGAGCCAATTGTTTAACCATTTCTTTAGCTTCATTTGCTTTAGAAGAAGAAGCAACATCAATACCATATGTAGAATTATATAATAATTGTGGATTCATTTCAAGCATTCCTATAGAAAGATCATCTAGTACATATCTTAACATTTTAGATTTTGTACCAGAATAAGCTTCTTTAGCTACATCTAATAATCTTCTTATACAATTTCTTTTAACATAATTATGCATTTCAAACATAGGCTCTAATATATTAGAAGCTTGTAAAATAGCTTCTCTTGTATTTCCTACATTTTGCTGAGTGTTTATTTGAGCTTCCATTTCTTTTGGAATACCTACAGCATCTCCTGCTTTTCTTTCTATATAATTAGCAAGGTTAACATAGTTATTTATATCAGAAGCTAAAGACATATCTAAAACTCTATTTATCTGACTAATATCTGTATTTCTGTTACCTTCTTCATTTGGATTTACCCATGCTACTTTTGTAGCTTCAGCATAATAATGCCATTTTTTAATATCTATTCCAGCACTTTTAGGAATTGAGTTAATGTTCATCATTATAATCTTACCTTTATCTGATGCCATTAATAATTCAATTCTATACATAATAATATTATAATAATATTGATATGCTTTTAATCTATCTATTATAGATGTAGTGTTTGAATTTAAATTATCATAAGCAACTCCTACATATGGTAATTTACATTCATGTAAATTATCCATATCTTTAAATTGCCCAATCATTGGTCCCATATTTAAATACATAGCTTCTGATAATTTAACCTTATAACCTTCGTGTACTTCAGGAATCCATTTCCATTTTAATTCAAGATCTCCAAACTCTTTAGACATCTTATAATTTTCTTCTACTATTTTTTCTTGAACTTCACCATTAGGATCAATATAAGTTAAAAAGCCTATTTTTCTAAGACCTTTCCATACACAATGTAAAACTCTAATAGTATCATCACTATCAGTATCACTTTCAGTAAAATTCCAAAAACCATCACTCATACTACTTACACCTTTACCATAAGCAGAATAAATATCATCTATTTGAGATTGTTTCAATTCATCTCCAAAAATATTAATTATTTGTGATGGTGTTAATCTATATTCACAAACTGCCCATTCTCCATCTTCTATAAATTCTATGTCTGGAGATTTATCATAATCAAAATATAAAGGATTAACTACATCCATTACAGGAATACCATTTTCTATACCTATGTGATATATTTCTTCACCCGCTATACAAGAATGCTTAAAACCTTTATTAAACTTTCTTTTAAGATCACATTTGACAGTTAAATATTTAAGCAATTGTTCAGCAAGTGCTTCAGCAGGATCTTGATGCTTTCTAGCCATGTATTTTTTAATCTCAGGAGGTGTCATTGCCTGAGTCTGTTGTTGTATTTGTTGTTGCAACTGCGTTATCTGCTCTTCATTAAGTTCTTGACCTTGAGTTTGCTGCATAGCTTGTTGTTGAACTTGCATTTGTATTGGATCCATTATTTGTTTAATAACATATTCCTTATACAAATCAAATTCTTTTTGCTCTATCCTATTAGTAGCTTCATCATTAATTGCATATACTGTCCAAGAAAAAGGTCTTTTCTCTTCCATACCCATTAATGCTTTAATCTTACCTGATATAATATCTCTATTAGTAAGATCTGCAGGAAGTTCTCCTGATTCTGCACCAAAAGGTTTACAAACATATTCAAAGTCTGATAAGTTAACTATGTTATTGTATAAATCATAATTAACCTTTTTTCTCTTAAAGGAACTTACTCCTCCATCAAATGATGTTGAAGTATTGTATAAAGACCTGACATCTAATTTATCTATTTGATCTTTATAATACTGTCTTGAGTTTTTGTTCTTTTGAAACTGTGTAACTCTTTGTTTAGTACTAAAATTGTTTTCTGACATTTTATTTTATTTTTTAAAAAGAAATTTATGAAACCCAAGTAAATCAGACAAATTTCCATTTATTTCATCTCCGTATTCCTTATCTAATTCTTCTTCTTCTATTTGAAACATTAGCATCATGAATGCCATTACTCTATCAAAGTTACCTTTTCTATTGTAATTAATCAACTCTTCCAGTAATCCTGTATCGTAAATTGTTTCTAAATTTAATATTTTATTACCATTTTCATCAATATCCCTCTCAGTCAATAGCCACCTTTTTATATATTTTTCTCCTGCATCTTTTAATTGCTTGTTCATATGAATACCATATATCCTTGCAACTTTAGAGTTTTTTACATTCTTAGATATAACAGCATTTGGCTGAACAGCTAACAAATGTAATAATTTATGATTCATGAAATAACTTTTAACGGAGGTTACTTCATTTTCATGCATTATTTCTGCATTATAAAATTCTGCTATCATAGCAGCTAATCTATTAAAATCATCAGTAGTATTTGGTCTACCAACATAATTTGCAACTATAGTATCTCTAGTGTAAGAAAACTTATGGTTACCTTTATATACATAAAAAGCACCTAAAGAAGTTCCTCCACTTTGATCTTGTCTATATGGGTCATATCCTATTTTATACAATCCTCTCGGTGGATCTGATATAGGTCCTTCAAAAATAACTACACATCCTTTTATATCTGCAATCTTTGGTTTATAATCCCATAAAGGTTGCAACTTATCTTGCAAGTCAGGTCTTGCTATTATTTTACCCTCTTCTTTCAATAATGTTACAGGAGTTCCCCTTTTTATATTTAAATTTTCTCTCATAACCTTATTATAGTGGTTTCTCAGCTCTACAACTGGAAAATCATTTCTACTTACAGTTAAAAAAGCTTCTCCTGGACAAGTTGGATATTCTTGATTATGTTGATTTAAAGTATTAGTGCCACTAGAATTTTTTATAATTTTGTTTCTAGTTTCTTCTTCTTTTTCCAATGCCCCTTTCTTATCTGAGTTTCCACTATCATCATAGAATCCTTCCATATTCCAATACACAGGATGAAAAAAACCACAACTAGAGTTTTCTGCATCTTTATCCCACATATTTACAAAAGGCATTAAATCAAACAGTTCAGGTTTATAAAACATTTCTGCAAAATCTTTAGTTCCACTTTTCATATCCCCACCTGTACCAAAGATTATAATCTGACCAGTAGTATAACTACCAGCTTCAAGTGCTGGTTTAGTTGCCATGTATGCATCTTTCAAATTAGGAAATGCACCTGCCTCTTCAAACAATACTAACTTAGCATCTTTACCCCTTGCAGCATCAGGATTATCTTTAAATGTTAATGCAGTAATTTCTGATTTAAATCCTTTTTCTATATTATTCTCTTTAAAGGATGCCTTCTTATGATGTATCTTATCTACATAATCTCTACTCTTTTTCCAAGCAGTATGTTCATCAATGTGTGATATATAAGCATTGACCATTGACATAATTCCTTTTGGATATAAATATTCTTTTAAAAAAGCTCCTGCTATATTTAAAGAATTTCTATACAAAGAATAATTATTTACTAGTAAAGCAGCATTCTTAAAGGAATATCCTTTCCGTCTACTTTTACCAACAATCATATGTTTACCACCTTGTAAATTATCTTTACTAACTTTTAGTTCTAATTTTAAAGAGTTGAAAGCTTTTATTAGGTTCTTTTCATTCTTATCATTAGAATTATAAAATGGAATATTTATATTTAACATTCCATTATATGCTATATCTTTTGCCCAATAGTAATTATAATCTCCATCCCAGAAATCTGGCATGTCTTGTATCTTAGCTGCCACATTACTATATGCAGATTTTAAATCTACTTTCATAATAGGATAGAAATTCAAATATGCATAATGATCTCCAGTTATCTTTACATCACCTACTGTATACCCTTCTTTACATCTTTTAGTTTGCTCATCCCAATATTCATAATAACCAGGAGAACCTATAGGATCTGCACAGTAATAGCCATATTTAGAAAAATGTTTAGCCTCTTCTCTAAATACTTCAGTATTAATCCAATGTCCTTTTGGATTTCTAACAGCAGCTAATTTTCCTTGTGCATAACCTTCCATAAACTATTACAATAGGCTTATTAATAAAGCAGTAGTTAATCCTATTGTTAGTACCCCTCCACCAATAAGACTAAATGTATATTTTGTTTTTAACTTTTTCTTTTCTTTCTGCAAAAGCTTTAGATATTCATCATTAACTTTCAATATTTCATTATGCTCTAATTCTATATCTTGTAGTTTACCTATCTGTGTTTTCTGATTACCAATTACAAATTCTTGATTTTTTATAACTTTCTCATGCATAGAAGTAAGAGCAAAACATGAATCTCTAAATTTAAAACATTCATTCTGTAACTTTTTAGATACATCAAAACTATCTAGTCTATTTGCTACTCTTTCAAGAATATATCTTTCAACACACACTTTGTCACTTTGACAATCTGCGAATAAGGGCAACATCACTAGAGTCACTATAATTAGTAGTAGTATACGCATTTTTTAATCTGTTTATTTCTTTACTTATTTTTTCAAGATTTCTTTTGTTATCTGGGATCAAAAACTTTATAGAATCTATTTTATCATATAAAACATTATTCTCATTACTCAACTGATCAAACTCATACTTTAATACGTTAATTGTTTCTTGCATGTTCATTCTAATCTTATTATAATTGATATAAGGTTCTGGATCTTTTTTAAATATTATAATAAAAAATAATATTAATAGTAAGATAGACTGAACTATAAATACTATATGTGTAGCTGATAATTTCATTTATAAATAAATATTAGGATTATTAATGATAATATATAAGATATACTAAATCCTATTATAAATACTTTAATAAATCTTTTTTTATTAATCTTCATCCTGATAAGTAGAGTTAAATCTGCTTTGTAATATCTCAGTCTTTGTTTGTTTTTCTTGTATCTTACAAAAATTTAAAAGACCATTCATTTTATTATGAAAGTCTTTTATAACATTTTCTAAAACTTCAATCTTTTTTTCTAATTTAGAATTTTCTTCTAATAATAATTTTATTTTTTCTCTTTTAGTCATATTTAAATAATTATTAAGATTAATAAAAGTAAAAATAATACTCCCCATGTTTTTAAAAATATAAATAACTCTTCTTTCATTTTATATCTTTTGATTCTAATAGAGTATATGTAAAACTATTGCCCCATTGGGATGCTGCTTTTCTACATATATCCATAAACTCATCAAAGTCATCTGGATCTTTAAATACTTGACATCCTGCACTATACTTATTTATGTATGTAGATGGTTTGTATGCAGATGATCTATGTATGTTTATTCCAAAATATCCATCTTGAATACTATCTTTATCATAATCATAAACATCATCCTTATTACCATCTCTATAAACTTCTACCTTCCCACTCCTTTGACATAAAGCCTCATACTTACCATTATGTTTATCTATCTTATATACTTTTTCATATTGTCCAGGAACTAAGATTGCACAACCACCTCTAGAATTCATTGGGTTGTCTATCCAATGTAAACCAGGATCTGTAGTAGCAGGCCAACAATGGAAGTGCCAGTCATTTCCTATCTTATATGCTATAGTTATTTGGTCATCATAATGATTAGTAACCTTTCCTTTTGTAGAAGAGTTTCTTACTCCTACAATATTTACATCATAATCACTTTGTTTAAACCACTTATACTTTTTCTCATGCATAGCATTATAAATCTGCTGTAAAGAATAAGTATGTTTTATTTCATTTATATCTTTCCATGTCTTTGCTCCTACTATTCCATCAGGTTTTAAACCATTTGCTTCTTGATATTCTTTTACAGCCTTTTCAGTATTTGGTCCAAACTTACCATCTGTTTTAAGTCCAAGTGCAGCTTGAAGCTGTATAACATATTGTCCAGTACTACCTTTTTTTAGTAACATCATTTAAAATTTAAAAGAGGAAAGATGGATGAAAAATTATAAGTGTGCGATGACCTAAATTTATCCTATTTGTTAAATAATTAAATTAAAATTAAAATATACCATCTTTCCTCATATTTTTAAAAAAGATAGGGAAATAACCAACCAATGTTATTTAATAATTTACCATAACTTTAAATGTTAATAAATAAAATTAAAATATACCCTATCTTATTATTTTAAGAACTTTGAGAATTCCTTATAGGATATAATCCCATTTCTTTTCTTTTTTTATTTACTAGTTTTAAAATATCTTTTCTAATTAGACTTCTTTGCTTTGATCTTAAAGAACTAACATAGTCTCTAATATTAATAGCTTCCATAATACTATCATAAACACCAACACTTGTGTTCCTAGATGCACCATGTGAAACCTTCTTCATAGGAAAAGCAACCTGGTATTTACCATTTAAAATCTTAATGTGTTTCATAATAATTATCTTTCATATGGATTAATATTTTTACCACCTTTAGTTTTAGAAGCTTCATACAATTCTTCCTCTACTTTTTTCTTTAAAGAAGTTAAAGACTTTAATACCTGATCTGCTTCTTTGATTCCTCTTACAACATCATTAAACTTATGAACAGGCATTCCACTTCTGTTTCTCTCTTCATAATCTAACCCATTAGTTAAATATTCTATAGTCTTATTTAATGCTGATAAATTAGCTTCATAATATCTAATTGTAGGAGATGCTTTATACTGCCATTCATAATATTCTTCTATAGCCTTATAAACCAAATCATCAGCTTTCCATTTTTTTTCTTTAATTATAGCCTCTCTTATCTTTTCCTCTTTTATAGATTCATCATAACCCTTAAAAGGATTATTCTTTTTCTTAGAAACCATAAACTCAATAAATGCAAACTCTTGCATAGCTATATTCTTACTCTTATCTCTTTCCCATATCTCTTTAAAAGGAGATACAGTTAAAATACTAGCAGTAGGTCTTACAACATTTCCACTTATTTCAAATATTTCCATTATATTATTTTCTTAACCCATTCTACTATCAAATCTGTATACTTATCTCTATACCACTTTTCCATCAATATAGAAGCATCTTCAAAATTATCAAAAAATAAATTCTCTAATAATATAGTTGGCATTCTGGTTTTATGTAAAATATAAAAATTAGCTTCATAATCTCTATCCTCATCATTATAATCTGTAAGTAATTTAAGAATATCATCATCTATATCATCTTCAATTAAATACTCTTCCATTTCAAACTTCTTCTCATAAAGATCTAATAGTACATCACCATGCTTATCACTTTCTTTGTTTCCTTTTGATGTCCATATTTGAAAACCCTGTGCTTCATGATTTGTAGTAGCATTTGAATGTTCACTAATATATATTCCAGGACAAATATTAACATGATACCAATTTGCTATATGAACCCTATCTTGTACCCTAGTATCTTTATAAGGATGATATACTGGAATTACAGTTATACCTTCTGCACTCAACTTCTTTTTTATTAAATCACAGTACTCTCTATTTTTAAATCCCTCATAAAAAATACTATTATAATGAAATATACCTTCTCTATGATTAAACATATTATCAGGTTGTGAAGCATATGCTCCTGTAGGATCAATACCACCATGACCAGCATCTAAGAATATTACTTTTTTCATTTGTGGATTTTTGCTTGAATTTTTAAAGTATAGTTTTTCTGTAATAATTCTTCTATCATAACTACAGCTATTTCTTTTTCTGTCTCGTAGAACCCTTTTTCTTCTAAATGCTTAGGGACAGCTCCTGGTGTAAATACAACTTTTAAAACTTTTTTTTCATTATCCCAGTTAGGTACACTACATCCACATGAAGAGTTAGAACTTATAAACCTACCACTAGCTATGTATTCAAAATTTACTGTTGTAGGCTGTCCTTCTTTTAAATTACCTAAATCAATAATTTCATTTTTCCACATAATTAACTTTATTATTGTTATTAATATTTCTTTTAGATATTATACCTTCTACATAAAGCCATTGATAACCATCACTAGTTAACCACATACCTCTCCTAAAAGCTAACCATGTTTTTTTATTCATCATCTTAGGGTAGCATGCTCCTGCACAACTTTTACTAGCCATTTGTAAAGCAGTAGTAGCACAACCACACTTTATACATTCACCCTTATTATAACATTCATGATTCATGTTTTTTATTCTTACATCAATCTGGTGCTTTATATGTTTCCTAATAAACTTGCTGTATTTCTCAGAATAATATAGCTTATATCTAATATTTCCTTGTATATAATACCAAACATCTTTTAATGATACATTCCCTTTTACAAAATTAATCAAGTGATTTTTTAGATTCATAATCTTTTAAATAATTAGTTAATAAATCTTTTTTATAATTATAACTCTTTTCAGAAATACCACCTTTCTTAAAAAGGTTATCAAGATTCCTTATATTATTTCTTATCCTAGATATAGCAGGAGTAAATAAACCTATTTTTTTTAATCTAATATTTAACATCTCCTCTCCTCCTAAGTTTTCTTTAAAATAATTAAAGAAATTATTTATTACATCATAGGCATCTTCCTCATTAATATCATTATCTAAAGCATATTTTAAAATATCCTTATTCCTACCCATAGTTAAAGATTTTAAAATGATACTCTTGTTCAAATTCAGAAGGTAATACAATTTCTGATATAAACAAAGCTCCATATTTCTTATATATGAATCCTTTTTGTTTTAATGATTTTAAATAATTACCTAGTCCTCCTGCTGATATATTTAAATTACCTTTTACTACTTTCCTAGCTGTAGTACCAAAGATATCTTCTTTTAAATCTCCTTCTAAGTTAAGGAACTCAGCTAGTACTTCTATTTCTTTAGGAGTTAATTTAATAGGAAGAAAAGGATTTATTACTTCTAAGTGTTTCTGATAGAAATCCTTTTTATCTAGCTTTAAAGTCTTTTTTATTTTGTTTACTTTCATAATTTTCAAGTTTGCTTAATACAAATTTATAATTTAATTTTGAAACTTAAAAGTATAAGTGAAAATAAAAAGCTATTATTTATTATATATACTATATATAATAGAAAAAATATAAAAATTATTTTCTTAAACAAATATAATTTAATTTATTTTTAAAATAATTTTATAACCCCTATTACAACTAGTTAAAGTAGTTTTTTATATAACCCCAAAAATTCACTCTTACTCAACCTACCTTACATCAAAGCCCCAGGCTTTGCTTTTTCCCCACTAACCCCCCTATCAACATTTCTTTTTCCCTTTAAGTAGCCTTGTATAAATATTTATACATTAATCTTAAATCTTTACATCATGCTAATTGTTTCAAGTGTTAATCTTAGAAAGAAAGATGGTATTGTTTCAGACAAATGTTTAATCATCACATTATCAACAGGTCCTGCTCTGCCTGGCCTTACAGGTGAAAAGTATTTCTACTCTGCTCCAAAATACAAATCCAAGACTATTGAGGAGTATAGAGAAGAGCTGGTTGATAGAAAACTTCCATATAATTCTATTAAAGAATTATGCAAAGAAACTAAGATGGAAGAATTTGATAATTGGTTACATTCAACTAAATATTTAAATGAAAATCCTGAATACAGGAAGAGATTAGTTGAGGAAGCCAAAAAGAGAGAAGAAGAAATGAATGACTTACCATTCTAAACTAAAGAGAGAGCTTTATGCTCTCTCTTATTTTTTTATTTAACTTCTCTATTTCCCTTTATTAATATTGGGATAGAATTATTTTATTTAATTAAATATATAATATTATGTGCTGGAAAAGATGGTTAATACATTATTGCCCAAAAGAGTGGAGCAATACAGATGCTTTGATATTCATCAGTATAGATTGTCCTGAAGTTACTCTTCAGGATATAGAAAGAGAAAGACCTTAACAGGTCTTTTCTTTTTTCTTAAATACTTTTCTATTTCCCTTAATTAATACTGGACAATATTGTCATTAAAATAAATCTTGATATTATGCCTGAAGATAAAAGTAATGAAAGTAAAGCAAGAACTCAATACATTGTAGATTCAATTAAGAATACTACAGTAAGTGATGATAAAGTGCTTTACATTGTAGATAAGAGTGGTAAAACTCTTATTAAAGTATATAATGATTAAAGTTTTGTTAACTTTGTAGTGAGAACACTTTGTAGCACTAAATACCCACTATTTACTGTGCCATAATCAAAGTGTTCTTTCTTCTTAATATAATAAAATAGCTTAAAATAAAACTATTTGCAGTTGATTATGTCCTGAGCTAGTGTGGATATAATCTGTAAAGCTACTGTCACTTAGATGACAGCTTGAAAACTCTGATAAAGGAGTGGCACTGCATTTAGTTTTTTTCTAATATAATAAATCAATTTAATTTACCTTATAAACAATATGATATGATACCATTTATTATTTTATGTGCAATATGTTGCACACTTATAGGCACAGGGAGTGCCTTAATTTATTATGCTTTTAAAAAGCATGTAAACCTACAAGTTATTAGTCTAATTTCCATAGCAATTATGTTAAGTATAATTGTTAGTGGATTAATTGTTCACCAACAAAATGGACTAATATGAAATATTTAATTATATTGTGTGTATTACTAACAAGTTGTAATACATATAAAAACTGCAACTTTGGAGAGGTAAAACCTTTTCCAAAGTTGGAAGAGTTCAAAGCTTTTGAAACCATAG